>VFQP010002012.1_pt1 | contig 24193 bp, 21 predicted proteins | sample 3512351 | NCBI WGS metagenome assembly VFQP01 (sample SAMN10412372, study PRJNA504923) | tailings metagenome | isolation source: Relicate 1 Philex TSF1 revegetated site | place: Philippines: Tuba, Benguet | collected 2017-08-29
TCACCGGCGGCGACAACACCGTGCGCGGCTACGGCCTGCGCGACATCGGCGTGCGCCGCGCCGACGGCACCATCGGCCCGGGCCGCTACAAGGCCGTGGTGAGCCTGGAGTGGCAACGCCCGATCTGGAACGACGACAACCGCTCCAACTGGGAGAACGTGGTGTTCATCGACGGTGGCGCGGTCGCCAACAAGGCAGGCGATCTCAAGCCGGTCTGGGGCGTGGGCACCGGCATCCGTTTCAACAGCCCGGTCGGTCCGCTCCAGCTCGACCTGGCCTACGGGCTGGACACCAAACGCCTTCGCATCCACTTGAACGTCGGATTCACTTTCTGATGGCGGCACGCAACCCCGACACCCAGGCCCCGCCACCCTCGCGCATCGGACGCGTGGTGCGCTGGGTGGCCGGTGGTTTGCTTGCGCTGGTCCTGTTGCTCCTGCTCGGGGTGGGCCTGTGGGCCGCTTCGCCCGGTTCGCTGGCGCAGGCCCTCGGCTGGGGCCAGGCCTACCTGGCGCGCCAGGGCGATGCCATGGGCACGCTCGACGTGAACGAGGTGCAGGGCAGCCTTTTTGCAGGTGGGCAGATCGGCCGCCTGCAATGGCAGCGCGAGGGCCTCACGGTGCAGGCCACCGACACCCGCATCGGCCTGAGCAAGCTGTTCTGGATGGACGCGCTGCTCTGGCGCGGCGTGCGCCTCTCGCACCTGGACATCGGCCACCTGCGCATCGACGACCAGCGCGCACCCACACCGCCCACCGCGCCCGAGCCGCTGCAACCCATCACGCTGCCGCTGCCGGTCACCCTGCCCTGGTCCATCGGCACGCTCGAACTCGCCGGCGCTCGCGCCCTCACGCTCAGCGAACTGAAGGGCCAGTACCGCTACCGCGCGGCCGACAGCGCCTGGAACCTCGGCGTGGCCGACGCCCACCAGATCGAGCTGGAAAGCCTGCGCTTCGCCGAAGGCCGCTACCGGCTGCAGGCCGTGCTGGGTGCGCAGGCGCCCCTACCCTTGCGCGTCGATGCGCAGGGCGACGTGCAGGCCGAGGTGCCCGGTGGCGGCGAGCGCGTCAACCTGCAGGCCACCGCCGAGGTGCGCGGCACGCTGGGCACGCTGGACGCCGCGCTCGACGCCGTGGCCCGGCTGCGCACCGTGGGTGCCACCGGCACCGCACCCGACACCGCGTCCACGCTCGATGCCCAGGCACGGCTGCGTCCCTGGCAGGCCCAGCCGCTCGAATCGGCCAACGCCACCATGAACCGACTGAACCTCGCCGCGCTCTGGCCGCAGGCGCCGGTGACCCTGCTCAGTGGCACGGTGCAGGCCAGGCCCGACGGTGACGCCTGGCGCGCGGAGCTGCAACTGAGCAACCAGGGCAGCGGACCGGCCGACCGGCAGCGCCTGCCGCTGGACCGCATCGAAGCCGCGCTGGAACAGCGCGGCCAGCGCTGGACCCTCTCGCGCCTGGACGCGCAGCTCGGCCCGGGCCGCCTGCAGGGCGAAGGCTGGTTCGAACCCGCGCGCACGCCCCAGGCCTCGCCGCTGGGCGAGTGGCAGGGCGACCTGCGGACCAGCCGCCTCAACCCGGCGCTGTTCTGGAGCAGCCTGGCGCCCGCCGCGCTGGACGGCACGGTGCGGGCCCGCACCGTGGACGCGCAGACCCCGCGCGCAGCGATCGACGTGGATGCGCGCGTGCGGCCTTCGGGCACGCAGCCGCGCGGCGGCGCGCTCGCCGGCCTGCGCCTGCGCGAACTGGAGGCCGAGGGCCGCTGGAAGCCGCAGGCCCAGGACCTCGCGCAAGGCGTGCTGGAGTTGCGCACGCTGCGCCTGGCGGCGGCCGACGCCACACTCGACGGCCAGGGCGCGTTCGACACGCTGGCCCGCAGTTTCGACGGCCGCCTCGCGCTGCAGGTGCCGGGCGCGCAGGCCCGCTGGCAAGGCAAGGCGGCCCACGCCCAGGGCCAGGGCGATGTGGACCTGCAGCTGGAAGACGCCACGCGCGTGCTGAGCTGGGTGCGCGGCCTGGAAACGCTGCCGGTGGCGGGACCGCCGATCAAGGCGCTGCTGGACGGGGTACCCGGTCTGGAGGTGGAAGGCAGCGCCCGGCTAGACGCCAGCTGGCAAGGCGGCCTGGGCGCTTTCGGTTACCCACCGCCCGCCAGTGGCTCGGCCAGCGTGGCCGCCGCGCCGCGCCTGCAGATCGCCCTCGACGCCCCGCGCCTGCGCATCGCGCGCGATGCGCCCGCCGGTGAAGCCGGCACCGCATCGACCACCCGACAGACCCTGAACCTGCGGAACCTGAAAGCGCAGGCCAATGGCCCGGCCGAGCGCCTCGCCCTGAGCGTGGCGGGCCAGGCCGAACAAGGCCCCTGGCGCGCCACGCTTGATACGCAGGGCACGCTGCAACTGGGCAGCACCGGCAACGCCAGCGCGCGCCGGCCCGACATCGACAGCGGCCGGCTCGACCTCGCGCGCCTGAAGCTGCAGGCCACCGACAGCGCCCGCCCCGACCGCACGGTGGAGTGGACGCTCGAGAGCGCCGGCGCGCTCGGCGCGTCGTGGCAGGGTGCTCGCACGGGCCCCCTGCAGGTGCAGGCCGACCCGGGGCAACTGCGGCTGCAACCAAGCTTCCAGCGCCGCAGCACGTCCGCCGCCCCGGCCACGGTGGTGATTCCCGACGCCACCGCCGCGGCGGCAGCGGCGGCCACACCCAATGTCACCCAGCCCATGAGCCTCAACTGGGAGCGCCTGAGCTGGCGCGCCGGCGCGCTGGACACACGCGGCCAGTTGAGCGGCCTGCCCATGTCCTGGGTGGACGCGCTGGCCACCGCCGAAGGCGCGCGCCACGGCCCCTTGAGCCAGTCGGGCCTGGGCGGTGACGTGGTGTTCGACGGCGCGTGGGATCTGGTGCTGCCGGCCGACGCCAGCCAGCCCCCGCGCCTGTCGGCCCAGTTGCAGCGCCGCAGCGGCGACCTGTCGGTGCAGACCGACGGTGCCTTCGACGAGAACACGAACTCCCTGCAACGCCTGCAGACCGGCATCCGCCAGGCGCAGCTCAACATCGACACCCAGGGCAGCACGGTGCAGGCCAAGCTGCGCTGGGACAGCGAGCGGCTGGGCCAGGCCAGTGCCGACCTGAACACCACATTGAGTCCACCCAACGCGGCGCAATCGGCGTGGCACTGGGGCGAGCAGGCGCCGCTGGGCGGCCGCATCCAGGCCAGCCTGCCGCAGATGGGCGTGTGGTCGGCGCTGGCGCCGCCCGGCTGGCGCGTGCGCGGTTCGCTGGCCGCCGACCTCACGCTGTCCGGCACACGCGCTGCGCCGCTGCTCAACGGCAGCCTTCAGGCCGACGACCTGGCGCTGCGCTCGCTCGTCAACGGCATTGCCTTTTCGCGCGGGCAACTGCGCGCCACGCTCGCCGGCGAGCGCATCACCATCCAGCGCTTCTACCTGGAAGGCCGCGGCGGCGCGGCCACCGGCGGCACGCTGCTGGCCACCGGCAGCACCGAATGGCGCAGCGTCACGGTGGATGGCCAGGCGCGCCGCCAGCCCTACGTCAGCCTGCAGGCCACGGCCTCCCGCCTGCGCGTGTCCACCCGGCCCGATCGCCGGCTGACGCTCTCGGGCCAGTTGCAGGCCGAGCTCGCCGGCCCGGCGTTGCAACTGCGCGGCAAGCTGACGGCCGACGAGGCGCTGTTCATCCTGCCCGACGAATCCACGCCCACGCTGGGCGCGGACGTGGTGGTGCGCGGCACCGAGATCCCGCTGGAAGACCCGAACGCCTTCCGCGTGCAACCCGACGTGCTGGTGGACCTGGACCTGGGCAACAACTTCGAGGTGCGCGGCCTGGGCTTGCGCACCTGGCTGAACGGCGAACTCAACCTGCGCAGCACGCCCGCACAACCGACGCCGCGCGTGCTCGGCGAGGTGCGCACGGTGCGCGGCACCTACCGCGCCTACGGACAACAACTGGCCATCGAGACCGGCGTGCTGCGGTTCACCGGCCCGTACGACAACCCCACGCTGGACATCACCGCCGTGCGCCCCAACACCACGCAGCGCGTGGGCGTGCTCATCAGCGGCACGGCGCAGATCCCGCGCGTGCGCCTGTTCTCGGACCCCGAACTGCCCGACAGCGAAAAGCTCGCGTGGCTGGTGCTGGGCCGCCCGGCCAGCGGGGCCGGCGCCGAAGCCGCCGTGCTGCAGCAGGCGGCGCTCGCGCTGATCGCGCGCAGTGGGGGTGGCTTCGACGGTGGCCTGGCGCGCGCCTTCGGGCTGGACGAGTTGTCCTTCGCCGGCAGCGCCACCAACGCCGACGGCACCACCTCAGCCGCCGCGCTCACCCTGGGCAAGCGCATCTCCAACAAGCTCTACCTGAGCTACGAGAGCAGCCTGGCGGGTGCCATGGGCACCGTGTCGATGTTCTACGACCTCTCGCGCCGCTTCACGGTGCGCGCGCGAGCGGGCGAAGAGAACGCCATCGATCTCATTTTCACGACAGCGTTCGACTGACCCGGGCCTCGCTCAGGCGGCCAGCGCCACGGACGGCTGGTTGGCGGCGTGGGTGCGGATGTCGCCCTCGGCCGTTTCCATGGCCTTGGCCTTGGCTTCCGGGCCCAGGCCCACGCCTTCGGCGCGCACGAAGCGCACGTCGGTGATGCCCATGAAACCGAAGATGGTCTGCAAGTAGCTTTCCTGGTGTTCCATGGCGCGGCCACCTTCGCTGGTGGAATAGACGCCGCCGCGGCTTAAGGCCACGATGACGGTCTTGCCGCCGGCCAGGCCCACGGCGCCCTTGTCGGTGTACTTGAAGGTGCGGCCGGCCTGGGCCAGGCGGTCGATCCAGGCCTTGAGCTGGGTCGGGACGGTGAAGTTGTAGAGCGGCGCACCGATCACGATCACGTCGGCGGCAAGGAACTGGCTCACCAGCGCTTCGGACAGGGCGTTCTCGCGCCGCTGAACGTCGGTGGCGGCGGCCTGGCCGGTGCGGAAACCCAGCGCGTCGGCGCTCAGATGGGGCACCACGTCGGCGGCCAGGTCCAGGCGCTCGACCTGCGTGCCGGGGTGGGCGGCCACCCACGCGGCCACGGTGCGGGCGGTGAGTTCGCGGGACACCGACTGGTCGCCGGTGACGGAAGAATCGACGTGCAGCAGTTTCATGAAAAGACTCCTGAGGTTGAAAGCCACATCCGTGGCCATGGATAGATTGTGATTTCGTGTCGATTCGGTGATAAGTCGGCAGAATCGGATCACATCGTTCCATCAGCAGGACAATCGGGAGCCGCACCATGCAGGACCTCAACGACATGCTCTTCTTCGCCGAGGTGGTGGAGCGCGGCGGCTTCGCCGCCGCGGGCCGGGCGCTGGGGGTGCCGAAGTCGCGCCTGTCGCGCCGGGTGGCCGAGCTCGAAGCGCAGCTGGGCGTGCGCCTGCTGCAGCGCACCACGCGCAAGCTCTCGCTCACCGCCATCGGCGAGACCTACCTGCGCCACTGCCTGGCGCTGCGCGAATCGGCCCAGGCCGCGGCCGACGCGGTGGCCGAGGTGCAGACCGAACCGCGCGGCACGATCCGCGTGGTCTGCCCCGTGACGCTGGCGCAGACCGTGCTGGGCGACGTGCTGCCGATCTACCTGGCGCGGCATCCGCAGGTGCAGGTGGAGATGGAGGTGAACAACCGCGTGGTGGACCTGGTGGAGGAAGGCGTGGACGTGGCGCTGCGCGTGCGCCTCACGCTGGAGGAAAGCGGCAGCCTGGTGATCAAGCGCCTGGACGAGGCGCGCTCCGTGCTGGTGGCCAGCCCCCGGCTGCTCGAACGCCAGGGCACCCCCACGACCGTGGAAGAAGCGAGCCGGCTCGACAGCGTGGCCATGTCGGCCACCGACGGCGTGGCCAGCATCCGGCTCACCCACCCCGGCGGACGCGAAGCGGTGCTGCAGCAACGCCCGCGCCTGATCGCCGACGACCTGCTCACCCTCAAGCTCGCGGTGCTCGGCGGCACCGGCATGGGTTCGCTGCCCGACTACATGTGCGAGGACGAACTGCGCGATGGCCGCCTGGTGCAGTTGCTGCCGGAATGGACGCGGCCGGTGGGCGTGGTGCACGCGGTGTTTCCCTCGCGCCGCGGCCTGTCGCCCGCGGTTCGCAGCTTCCTCGATTTCCTGGGCGAGTACGTGCCGGTCTGCGGCAACCTGCTGCGCCGTGGCAGCGCGGCCTGAGCGGGCTCATGCCGGAAACAGACGGGCGGCCAGCGTGTCGCGCGCCCGCTGGAGCATGGGCAGGAACGCTTCGCGCAGTTCGCTCATGTTCATGCGCTCCACCCGCACGGCGATGCTCATGGCGGCCACCACCTGTCCGTGCTGGTCGCGCACGGGCACGGCCATCGATCGCACACCGATCTCCAGTTCACCATCGTTGGTGGCGAAGCCTTCCTCGCGGCAGCGGTCCAGGAGCTCGACGACGCGCGGCACGCTGTGCACGGTCTGCGGCGTGAGCGCCACGCGGCGCATGCTGCGCAGTCGCGCTTGCGCTTCAGCGGGCGGCAGGCCGGCCAGCAGCGCACGCCCCAGCGCCGAACAATAGGCCGGCAGCCGCGAGCCGATGCCCAGGCCCGTGCTCAGGCTTCGCCGCGCTGTCGAACGCGCCACGATGATCGCGTCGTTGTCCAGCAACTGGCCAAGCGATGCGGACTCGCGCGTGCGTTCGGACAACGCGTCCAGCAAGGGTTGCGCAAGCGATGGCATGGGACGCGAGGACAAGTAGGCGTGCGCCACCAGCAGCGCGCGCGGCAGCATCCAGAAACGCTTGCCATCGCTGTCCAGGTACCCCAGCTGATGCAGCGTCAGCAAGGAACGTCGTGCAGACGCCGGCGACATGCCCGTCAGGCGCGCGACCTCGGAGAGCGTGAGGCGGCTGTGCTGCCGGCCAAAACAGGTCAGCACGTCCATGCCCTTCTGCAGGGATGTGACGAAATGGCGATCGGGTGCATGGACATCCATCAATGCATTGGACTGATTCTTGCGCATAGCGCAAATCTAGCTTGTTCCGGGACGTCTGTGCAAGGACACTGGCCGGCCCCACAGTGAACCGCGGAGACCACCCCATGCCACGACTCTTCTCGCGCCGAATCGGCGTCGCCATCACGCTGGCCTCCTGCCTCGTCGGCGGTGCGATCGCCCAATCGAACACCCAGCCCCTGAAACTCATCGTGCCCTTCCCGGCGGGTGGCACCGCAGACGTGCTTCCACGCATCCTGGCCGAGAAACTGCGCACGCACTACCCGGCCGGCGTGGTGGTGGAGAACCGCACCGGCGCCGGCGGCAACATCGGTGCCGAGGCGGTGTTCCGCTCGCCGCCCGATGGAACCACGCTGCTCACATCGCCCCCCGGCCCGATCGCCATCAATCACCATCTCTACAAGAAGCTGTCCTTTGATCCCACGCAATGGGTGCCCGTCACCGTGATGGCCACGGTGCCCAATGTGCTGGCCGTCAGCAACAAGCTGCCCGCTCAGAACGTGAACGAATTCATCAGTTACCTCAAGGCGAATCCGGGCAAGGTGACCTACGCTTCGCAAGGCAACGGGTCCACATCGCACCTCACGGCCAGCCTGTTCATGCAGTTGACCGGCACCGAGATGACGCACATTCCTTACCGAGGCACTGCACCCGCGCTGGTCGATCTGGTCGGTGGTCAGGTTGATGTGTTCTTCGACAACCTGAGTTCGTCGGCCCAGTTCCACAACTCGGGCAAGCTGCGCATCCTGGCCGTGGCCGACGCGGCACGCTCGGCTGCGCTGCCACAGGTTCCCACCTTTGAAGAATCGAAAGTGGCCGGCATGAATGCGGTGACCTTTTTCGCCGTGGTGGCGCCGCCCGGCACGCCCGCGGCCACCGCCACCCTGCTGCAGAAGCAACTGGCCGACGCGATGGCCATGCCCGATGTGAAGGCCCGCTTTGCCGAACAGGGTGCCGAGCCACGCGCCTGGTCGACCGAGCAGACCGGCCGCTTCATCCAGGCCGAGTCCGCGAAGTGGAACAAGGTCATCAAGAGCGCCAACGTGACGCTGGAATGAAAGACACCGTCATGCAGGAACAGACGATTCACTGGCGCAGCGACGGGCTCACGCGCATCCCCTACGCGCTCTACAGCGACACGCGGATCCCCGAGCAGGAGCAGGAAAGGATCTTCCGAGGTAACACCTGGAACTTCCTGTGCCTGGAGGCCGATCTGCCCGATGCCGGCAGCTACCGCACCACGTTCGCCGGCACGACGCCCGTGGTGGTCGTGCGCGATGCCGACGACGAGGTCTACGCCTTCGAGAACCGCTGCGCCCACCGGGGCGCGCTGATCGCGCTGGAGAAATCCGGCAAGGCCGAGAACTTCCAGTGCGTCTACCACGCCTGGAGCTACAACCGCCAGGGCGACCTGACCGGCGTGGCGTTCGAAAACGGCGTGAAGGGCCAGGGCGGCATGCCGCCCGACTTCTGCAAGGAAGCGCATGGCCCGCGCAAGCTGCGCGTGGCCGTCTACTGCGGCCTGGTGTTCGGCAGCTTTTCCGAGGACGTGCCCGATATCGAGGACTACCTCGGCGAGGACATCTGCCAGCGCATCGAGCGCGTGATGCACAAGCCAGTGGAGGTGATCGGCCGCTTCACGCAGGCACTGCCCAACAACTGGAAGCTCTACGTGGAGAACGTCAAGGACACCTACCACGCCAGTCTGCTGCACATGTTCTTCACCACCTTCGAGCTGAACCGCCTATCGCAGAAAGGCGGCGTGATCGTCGACGAATCGGGCGGCCACCACGTGAGCTATTCGATGATCGACACCACGGCGGAAAAGGATTCGTCGTACAGGGACCAGGCGCTTCGTTCCGACAACGACCGCTACCGCCTGAAGGATCCCTCGGTGCTGGCAGGCTTCCACGAGTTCGACGACGGAATCACCCTGCAGATCCTCTCGGTGTTCCCCGGCTTCGTGCTGCAGCAGATCCAGAACTGCCTGGCGGTGCGCCAGGTGCTGCCCAAGGGCGTGGAGCGCACCGAGCTGAACTGGACCTACTTCGGCTACACGGACGACACGCCCGAGCAGCGCAAGGTGCGGCTCAAGCAGTCCAACCTGGTGGGCCCGGCCGGCTTCATCTCGATGGAGGACGGTGCCGTGGGCGGCTTCGTGCAGCGCGGCATCGCGGGCGCGAGCAACCTGGAAGCGGTGGTGGAGATGGGTGGTGACAGCACCGGTTCCAGCGACGGCCGTGCCACCGAGACCTCGGTGCGCGGCTTCTGGAAAGCCTACCGCCACCACATGGGAGCCTGAGCATGAGCGACCTGATTTCCATTGCCGCCTTCAACGCGCGCTACGCCCACGCCATCGACAGCGACGACCTGGAGAACTGGCCGTCGTTCTTCACCGGCGACTGCCACTACCGCATCACCCATGTGGAGAACGAGAAAGAGGGCCTGCCCGCCGGCATCGTGTACGCCGAATCGCGCGCCATGCTGGAAGACCGCATCGCCGCGCTGCGCGAGGCCAACATCTACGAGCGCCAACGCTACCGCCACCTGCTCGGCATGCCGATGGTGACCTCGAGCGATGGCGCGGCCACCACCGCGAGCACGCCTTTCGTGGTGGTGCGCATCATGGCCACCGGCCAGAGCGAGGTGTTCGCCACCGGCGAGTACCGCGACCACTTCGTCCAGACAGCGGACCAGTTGCTGCTGGCCGAGCGGGTAGCGGTCTGCGACAGCACCGTGACCGACACGCTGATGGCGCTGCCGCTGTGAGTGCCGCCGCGCCCCCGCGTCGCCTGGCACTGGCCACTGGCGACCCCAACGGCATCGGGCCCGAGATCGCGTTGCAGGCCCTGGCCGCGCTCGACGAGCGCGCGCGAGCACGCATCACCGTGTTCGGTCCCGGCGAGGTGCTGCAGCGTGCCGCCGTGGTCTGTGGCGTGTCGGCGCTGTGGCCTCGGATCCGGCACGTGGAAGCCGGCACGATGGCCCCAGGCTGTGCGCTGCCGGGCCGCATCGACGCCGCTGCCGGCGTCTCCACCATCGCCTCGGCCACGGCGGCGCTGCAGGCCGTGCGGGCGGGTGAGTTCGACGCCGTGATTGCCTGCCCGCACCACGAGACCGCCATCCACCAGGCCGGCATTCCTTTCAGCGGTTACCCGTCACTCGTCGCCCGGGTGTGCGGCGTTCCCGAGGACGAGGTGTTCCTGCTGCTGGTGGGCGGTGGCTTGCGCATCGTGCACGTGACGCTGCACGAGAGCGTGCGCACCGCGCTGGACCGGCTTACGCCCGCGCTGGTCGAGCGGGCCGTGCGCGCGGGCGTGCGCGCATGCGCACTGCTGGGCGTGCAGGACCCGCACATCGGCGTGTTCGGCATCAACCCCCATGCCTCGGAAGGCACGCTCTTCGGGCCGGAAGACCAGCGCATCGTGGAGCCGGCCATGGCCGCCCTGCGCGCAGAGGGCTACCGCGTGGACGGACCGCAGGGGGCCGACATGGTGCTTTCGCAACGCCGGCACGACCTCTACGTGGCCATGCTGCACGACCAGGGCCACATTCCCATCAAGCTGCTGGCGCCCAACGCCGCCAGCGCCCTCAGCATCGGTGCCGACGCCCTGCTCTCCAGCGTGGGACATGGAAGCGCGATGGACATCGCAGGACGCGGCGTCGCAGACCCTACCGCGCTGCTGCGCACCATCGCCCTGCTGTCGGCTGAAACGCCCCGCCCCGTCATTCCATGAGCCATTCCATCTCCATCGAGGCCACCGACGTCTCTTTCGACAACCCACCCGGTCAGAGCCTGCTCGACGCCGCGCTGCACGCCGGTATCGAGTTGCCCTACTCCTGCCGCAAAGGCGTGTGCGGCAGTTGTGTCGGCAGTCTGGCGTCGGGCGAGGTGCGCGGGCTGAATGGCGCAACCATCCGCAACGACACCTGTGGTCCCGACCAGGTGCTCTACTGCCTGTGCGAACCCACCACCGACGTGGTGCTGCGGCCCGTGTCGTGGAGGCGCACCGACCCTTCCGCGCGCAAGACCTTCACCGCCAAGGTCTACAGCAACCAGTTGGCCGCGCCCGATGTGTCGGTGCTCCGGCTGCGGCTGCCGGCTGGCCAGCGCGCGAAATTCCAGGCGGGCCAGTACCTGCAGGTGTTGCTGGAGGACGGCAGCGCCCGGTGTTATTCGATGGCCAATCCACCGCACGAAAGCGACGGCGCCACCCTGCACATCCGCCACGTGCCCGGTGGGCAGTTCAGCGCGCGTGTGGCGCAACTCGCCCCGGGTGACCTGCTCCAGATCGAACTGCCGTTCGGCAACGTGGCCCTGTCCCCCGAAGACACGCGCCCGATCGTCTTCGTGGCGGGCGGCACCGGGTTTGCGCCGGTCAAATCCATCCTGGATGACATGCTGAAGAAGCGTGTGCAGCGCGACATCACGCTGATCTGGGGCGCAAGGGAATCCGGGGGCCTGTACCTGCGCGCGGCGGTGGAACGCTGGCAGAAGCATTGGCCGGGTTTTGTATTCATCGCGGCGCTGAGCCAGGTGCCGTCGGGCGATGCATTTGCTGGCCGCGTGGACGACGCCTTGCTCCAAAGTTGTGACGCGCTGGAAGGGCACGTCGTCTACTGTTGCGGCTCGCCGCCGATGGTGTCGGCGGTGCGCTCGGCCGCGGCAGCGAAAGGCCTGGCGCCGGAGGACTTCCATGCCGACGTGTTCGTACCGGGACCCTCGGCAGCGGCCATTTGAAGAAGGCAAGGCGTCCAGGACCGCCCCGTACAATGCGGGCTCCTTTTCGCCGCCATAGTTCAATGGATAGAACGAGCGCCTCCTAAGCGCTAGATACAGGTTCGATTCCTGTTGGTGGTACCAGATCAGGACCCGAACGCCCGACCAGATCGCGTCGGGCCTGGCTGCGAAAGCGCGTCGGTTGCTGCCCGGTCTGCTTCTTGAAGAACCGGCCGAAGTAGGCCTCGTCGACAAAGCCAAGTTCCGCCGCGATCTGCTTGATGCTCAAGGTGGTGTAGACCAGCTGGCGCTGCGCTTCCTGCACGATGCGCGCGTTGATGACGTCGAGCGGCGATCCGCCCAGCACCTCGCGACACAGGCGCCCGAGCTGCCCCGAGGTGATGCCCAGCTCACCGGCATAGCGGTCCACGGGCCAGCGCTGCTTGAAATGGGCGTCCAGCAGCGACCGGAAGCGCTCCATCTGAGAGGCCTTGCGCGAACGCTCGGATTCGCGCATCGACGCGCCGTCCTCCCGGATGCGGGCGACCTGCACCAGCAAGGCCACCAGCAGCGACATGCCGGCCCCCACCTGGCCCGCGACGTGCATCTGCGCTTCGAGTCGGATGGACTCGTAGAGCGACGCCAGCGCCTCGGCGTGACGGCTCGCGGGGTCGACCTCCAGCACCGCCGGGGTCCGGATGTGGCGGAGCAATTCGGGTGCCGCCACCGACGCGATGGACTCCAGGTGGGTCTGGGCGGCCGTGACCACCGGCCCGTCGGCGTCGGAACGAAAACTGAAGCCGTGCACCGACTGCGCGGGCGCAATGACCAGGCAGGGCGGTCGCAGGTTCCACTTCGCGTTGTCGATCACCACGGTGCCGCCACCGCTCGTGAGGTAGAGCACCTGGATCAGCGCCTCGTGGACATGCGGCTCGATCTCCCAGCCGAACAGGCTCGATCGATCGGGAATTACCTCGTGGTGCACCAGGTCCGCCCAGGAGGGTGAGGGCATGCCGGCGCCATAGAGCTCGAAACGGGGGATGGTTTTCATCATTTCCTGCAGGACGTTCCACCGTGGACCGGCGATCTTCATGCACAAATTGTCCGGTTCTCTGCCGTGTTTGTCTATTGTTGGGACGGTTCGAAATCATGAAGATTCGTCCCTCGCATCAGAACAGGAGACAAGACTCGATGAACAGCATCTCGACACCCGAGAATTCAAAAATGTCCGGCCCGGACGCCTGGCTGGGCCTGGCGGGCAAGGTGTGCGTCGTCAGCGGGGCGGGCAGCGGCATCGGGGCCGCCATGGCGCAAGGGCTGGTGGCCGTGGGTGCGAAGGTGGCCTTGCTGGACCGCGATGTCGCAGCGGCCCGCCGCGTGGCCGAGCCCCTCGCGCATGCCGGCGCCCAGGTGGTCGCCATCGAATGCGACATCGCCGATGAAGCGGCCGTGGCCGCCGCCGCCGAACAGGTGCGCGGTCAGTTGGGCGCCTGCGACGTGTTGATGAACAACGCGGGCATGCTGCGCGCCGGCAGCCTGGAGACGGTCTCCATCGCGGAATGGAATGCGGTGCTGGCCGTGAACCTCACGGGCTACCTGCTGTGTTCGCGCGAATTCGGCAAGGACATGCTGGAGCGCGGGCGCGGGAGCATCGTGCACGTGGCTTCCATCGCCGCCCTGCATCCGCAGACGCGAAGCGGTTCGTACAGCGCCAGCAAGGCCGGCGTGCTGCTGATGTCGCGCCAGATGGCGGCCGAATGGGGGCCACGCGGCGTGCGCAGCAACGCGGTGTGCCCGGGAATGATCCGCACCGGGCTCTCCGCCAAGTTCTACGCCGAGCCGGGCCTGGAGGAGCGGCGCGCGGCGATCACGGCCAGCCGCCGCGTGGGCGAACCCATCGACATCGCCAACCCGGCCATCTTCCTGGCCAGCGACCGGTCCGACTACATGAATGGCGCCGAGATCGTCGTCGATGGTGGCCAGGGTTGCATGCTGATGGACATGGTGCCTCGGCCTGGTTTCAACGACTGAATTTCCCCAGCCCACCCGGAAGGCAATGACATGAGCGACCCATCCCTGACCCAGGACATCGAATGCGACCTGCTCGTGATCGGCTCGGGCGCCGGCGGGCTCTCGACGGCGATCACAGCGGCCAAGCACGGGCTGGACGTGGTGGTGATCGAGAAGGAAGCGCACTTCGGTGGCACCACGGCGTACTCCGGCGGCGTGTTGTGGATTCCGGGTCATTCGAAGAACCCGCCGGGCGTTGCCAGCGACCACCGCGACACCGCGCTCAGGTACATGAAGGACCAGACCGGTGCCTTCTACGACGAAGCGGCCATCGGTGCGTTTCTCGACGTGGCGCCGGAGATGGTGGACTGGTTCGAGCGCGAGACCGAAGTCCGGTTCGTGCCCACGCTCTACCCGGACTACCACCCGGATGCGCCGGGGGGCGTCCAGGTGGGTCGCTCCATCCTGGCGGCCGCGTACGACGCGAGCCGGCTGGGCAAGGACATGCATCGCCTGCGCCCGCCGCTGAAGACCATCACCTTCATCGGAATGATGTTCAACTCGTCCAACGCCGACCTGAAGCACTTCTTCAACGTCACGAAGTCCGCCACCTCGGCCTGGTATGTGGGCAAGCGCCTGGCCAGCCACTTCATCGACCTCCTGCGGTACCGCCGCGGCGTGCAGGTGACCAGCGGCAACGCGCTGGCCGCGCGCCTGGCAAAAAGCTGCTTCGACCTGAACATCCCCATTCATACCGGCGCCTGCGCGCGCGAACTGCTGTGCCAGGGCGACACGGTGACCGGTGCCCGGGTGCAGATCGGCCAGCGCGAGGTGCGCATCGCCGCGCGGCGCGGTGTGGTGCTGGCCTGCGGCGGCTACCCGCACGACCCGCAACGCACGCGCCAGGCCTACCCCCATCTGCAGCGCGGCGGCGAGCACCTTTCGCCCACGCCCGAAGGCAACACCGGCGATGGCCTCAAGCTGGCCGGCAGCGTGGGCGGACAGGTCGACATGCGCTTCGAGGGCGTGGGTGCCGCGGCGTGGATGCCCGTGTCCCGCGTGCCGATGGCCAATGGCACCTTCGGCGTGTTCCCGCACCTGCTGGACCGCTACAAGCCCGGGATCATCGGTGTGCTGCGCAACGGCAAGCGCTTCACCAACGAATCGAACTCGTACCACGACGTGGGCGCCGCCATGATCGCCGCCTGCGCCGATCTGCCGGAAACCGCGATGTGGCTGGTCTGCGATGCCGCCACCATCCGCAAGTACGGCCTCGGCTACGCCAAGCCCGCGCCGCTGCCGCTGGGCGGCCTCATCCGCAAGGGTTATCTGTTGAAGGGCCGCACGCTGGAAGAACTGGCCACCCGGGCCGGCATCGACCCGACCGGCCTGATGGCCACCGTGAGCGAATACAACCAGGGTGCCACCCAGGGCGAAGACCGCCAGTTCGGGCGCGGCACCACGGCGTTCAACCGCTACCTTGCCGACCCGAGCCACACCCCCAACCCCTGCGTGGCGCCGCTGGGCAAAGGTCCGTACTACGCGGTCAAGCTCGTCATGGGCGACCTCGGCACCTTCGACGGCATCCGGACCACCGTGGCCGGCCAGGTGCTGGACGGCCAGGGCGCCGTGGTGCGAGGTCTCTACGCCGTCGGCAACGACCGGGCCAGCATCATGGGCGGCAACTACCCCGGCGCCGGCATCACGCTGGGGCCCAACATGACCTTCGGCTACATCACGGGACGCTTCATCGCCGGTGCGCCGGTCCATGAGCCGGCCTCCCGGAAGGGCTCGCAAACGGAGGCAACCCATGCCATCTAAGCCCCTGGTCGACCACCGGATCTACACCATCCGCTTGCGCAAGATGAACGAGTTCATCGAGGTCTTCAACCGGCTCGCCATGCCCGTGCTGCGGGAAACCCTCGGCCACCCGATCGGCTTCTGGACCACGTGGGTCGGCCCGCAGAACCAGTTCGTGCACCTCTGGGGCTACGACGATCTGGCCGACTACGAGCGGCGTTCGAAGGCACGCGATGCGCACCCCGATTTCCCGGCGTACCTCGCCGCCTCGGAGCACCTCATCCTGTCCCAGGAGACCCGACTGATCCGCGCCGTGGATCTGCTCGCCCTGCCATCGAAACCCTGACCCTTTCCAATCCCAAGGAGACAACGCATGAACCACCACATTCCTTCGACTTCGCGCCGTCAACTGGTGGGCGCCGCGCTCACTGCGCTGGCGCTGGGCACCGCCGGTCACGCCATGGCTCAGACGCCCTGGCCGTCCAAGCCGATCCGCCTGGTGGTGGGCTTCCCGGCCGGGGGCACCACCGACATCATGGCCCGCGTCATCTCGCAGCCGCTGGCACAGGCCCTGGGGCAGCCGGTCGTGGTCGACAACAAGCCCGGCGCCAGCGGCAACATCGGCGTGACGGAGGTCTCCCGCGCAGCGCCCGATGGCCACACCTTCATGGTGGCGCCCATCTCGGTGCAGACGGCCAACCCCTACCTCTTCAAGCCCGCGCTGAATCCCCAGAAGGACCTGCAGCCGGTGATCAGCCTGGGTTTTTCGCAGCTGTACCTGGTGGCCAACAAGGACCTGCCGGTGAACACCGCCAATGAGCTCGTGCAACTGGCGAAATCCAAGCCAGGCCAGCTCAGCTACGCCTCGGGCGGCGCCGGCACGCAAATGCACCTGGTCGGTGAACTCTTCAAGCAGCAGGCCGGCATCAGCACCGTGCACGTGCCGTACCGCGGCGGCGCGCCGGCGCTGCAGGACGTGCTGGGTGGTCAGGTGGCGTACTACTTCGACCCCGCCATCGCGTTCGGCCATGTGCGCGAAGGCCGGGCCAAGCTGCTCGCGGTCACGGGTGCCAAACGGTCCCAGTTCTTCCCGGACACGCCGACGCTGACCGAGCTCGGCATCAAGGGTGTCGAGCTGGGGAACTGGTTCGGGGTGTTCGCACCGACCGGCACGCCGCCCGAGATCATCGAGCGCGTGTCGCGCGAGATCGCCAAGGCCCTCGCCTTGCCGGAAACCAAGCGCCGCTACGCCGAACTCGGCACCGAGCCCGATGGCCAGGATGCGAAGGCGTTCGGCGCCATCATCGACAACGAGACCAAGGTGTTGTCGGCGCTCATCAAGGAACGCAAGCTGACCGCCGACTGATTCCCGGCCAATATCCCCAGGGTTCTGTACAACAATTAACTCAGGTTACATTTTTGTACATTTAACCGACCACACCTTCCGTGGTTCAAAAATGGGGACAAGCATGCAAAAGACGCTGGGTGGCGTGCTGTTGGGCACGCTCATGTTGGTGGGCTGTGGCGGGGGCGGCGGGGACGACGAAGTCGAGCCCCTGTACGTGACGGTCAATTACCCCATGGACGCGGTGTCGCTGTACCAGCCCGTCACCATCAGCCCGGCCATGGCCGGCTTCAAGGGCTATGTCCCCCGGTGTTCGCTGGTCAACGGCAGCCTGCCTGCCGGTCTCCAGCTGAACAGCAACTGCTCGATCTCGGGACGCGCCACCGAAGCCACCCGCACCTGGATCACCGTCCGGGTGGGCGCAGACCGGGTGATCAACACCATCGACGTGGGCGCCGAAGTCCAGGTCAATGGCCCCGGGCTGTTGTACCCGGATCGGCTGTTCCTCGGCGCCCTGACCTTCGGCACCGTGGTGAACGACGACCCCCGGCTGACGAACTGGACCGCCGCGGCGGACCTGTCCATGAGCTGGAGCTACAGCCTTACCGGCGGCAACCTGCCGCCAGGCCTGGCGCTCGATCCGGTCAGTGGCCGCGTCACCGGCACCACGCAGACCGCCGGCAGCTACACCGCCCAGATCCAGGGCACGCTGCAGACGCAGTTCGGCACGTTCCAGACCTATGCCACCAGCTACTCGGTGAACGTGAACGTGCCCACCCTCGGCTACCCCAGCAGCTCGCCCACCGCCTGGGTGAGCCAGCCTTTCTCGCTGGCGCCGCAGATCATTGGCGTGCACCTCCCGGACGCGACCATCACGGGTGCGAGTCTTTCGCCGGCCTTGCCGGCCGGGCTCTCGGTCGATGACGCGGGCGTGGTCAGTGGCACCGCCACCCAACTCCAGACCGTCGTGAGCGCCCACGCGCTGCAGGCGACTCTGAACCAGGGCGGCGCGAGCGCGCCGACGCAAGGCGCCTTGAATCTCTGGATCCGTTCGCCGGTGTCCTACAGCTACGAGGCCGCCAACACCTCTTTCGGTGTGCCTTTCAGCCTCTCGCCCACCTTGACGCAGCACAGCCCCGTGCCGCTGCAGCCTGGCGCCACCCGCGTGTTCAGCCAGCAACCGGGCTATTGCTGGCTGCCCACGGGTCTCTCGATCGATCCCGCCACGGGCACGCTGTCGGGCACGCCGACAGACCGGGGCAACTTCGGCTGCTCCGTCGACATCGTGCACACCAACCAGGGCGTGACCTGGACCACGTCGACCTACCTGAGCCTGGCCGTGTTCTGAAAAACCCGCCATCCGGGTAAGGCTAACGGGCGCCCTGCGGTGCGCACGGAAATACTGTATATGCTTACAGTATGAACACCGTGTCGCGCAAGCTCCGCATCCTGGCCGACGCCGCCAAGTACGACGCCTCGTGCGCCTCCAGCGGCGGCACCCGGCGCGACTCGAGCGACCAGAAGGGCATCGGCTCGAACGAGGGCATGGGCATCTGCCACAGCTACGCGCCGGACGGCCGCTGCATCTCGCTGTTGAAGATTCTGCTCACCAACTGGTGCGTCTACGACTGCCTCTACTGCATCAACCGCGTGTCCAGCGACGTCGAGCGCGCGCGGTTCTCGGTCGATGAGGTGGTCCAGCTCACGCTGGATTTCTACCGCCGCAACGTCATCGAGGGCCTGTTCCTCAGCTCGGGCATCATCCGCTCGCCCGACTACACCATGGAGCAGCTCGTGGCCGTGGCGCGCCAGTTGCGCGAGGTGCACGGCTTTCGCGGCTACATCCACCTGAAGACCATACCCGATGCCGATGAAGCCCTGCTCGCCCAGGCGGGGCGGTACGCCGATCGCCTGAGCATCAACATCGAGTTGCCCAGCCAGGCGGCGCTCGACACCCTGGCACCGGGCAAGAGCAGCCAGCAGATCCGGCAATCGATGGCGGGCATCCGGTTGCGGCTGGACGAATCGCACGAGCAGAAGACACAGGCACAAAAGATCCGGTCCATGCCCGGTCAGCGCGGCACCGGTGCGACGCCCCCCCGCTTTGCGCCGGCCGGCCAGAGCACGCAGATGATCGTCGGTGCGGACGCGTCGGACGACCGCTGCATCCTGCAGACCAGCGCCGCGCTGTACGCGGGCTACCGGCTCAAGCGCGTCTACTACTCGGCCTTCAGCCCGATCCCGCATGCCAGCGCCAGGCTGCCGGGCCAGGCCGCGCCGCTGGTGCGCGAACACCGGCTGTACCAGGCCGACTGGCTGATGCGCTTCTACGGCTTCGATGCGAGCGAACTGGTGCTACCGGGCGGCATGCTCTCGATGGAGATGGACCCCAAGCTCGCCTGGGCCGTGGCGCACCCCGAGCTGTTTCCGGTCGACGTGAACCGCGCACCGCGCGAAACCCTGTTGCGCGTGCCCGGCCTCGGCGTTCATTCGGTGCAGCGCCTGCTGGCCGCGCGCCGCGTGCGCCAGGTGCGGCGCGCCGACATGGAGCGCCTGGGCACGGCGGGGCGCAAGGCGCTCGACTTCGTGCACCTGCCCGACCACCGCCCTGGTGCGGTGCAGCTGTCTCCGGCGGCGCGGCCGCGGCCCGCCAGCAAGGCCGCGGCGCACGGTGCTTTCGAACAGACCGACCTGTTCGGCTGGGCCGAACCCCAGGCCATCAGCGCCTGAGGCACGCCATGCGCTGGGCGGTGGAATGCGATGCCAACGACGTGCCAGCCGCGTTGCGCGTGCTCTCGTCGGCCATTGCGTGCGGCGCCGCGCCCGACGACGTGGTGTGGCGCGACGGCACCGAAACGCAAGTCGACCTGTTGTGCGATGAGGGCGACAGCCTTGCCGCGTTGCCGGTGGAAGCGGTTGCCCTGCGCGCCTTGCGGTCCTTGCCCTCAGGCGCGATGGCGCTGGCAGAAACCGTGGCCATGCACGCCGACGCGGACCGCTTCCGGCGCCTGCACGAATGGGTGCTGGGCATGAAGGCCGACCCCCGCCGCTGGCACGACGCGCTGGACCCGCGCCGCCTCGCGCTGGAGCGCATGGCGCGCGAGGTGCGGCGCGAGATCCACAAGATGCACGCCTTCGTGCGCTTTCGCCAGATCCACGATGGCGACGGCGGGACGCGCTACGTGGCCTGGTTCGAACCGGTGCACCACATCGTGCGCGCCGCCGCGCCGTTCTTCGCCAAGCGTTTCGCCGCCATGCGCTGGGCCATCCTCACGCCCGCGCTGTGCGTGCACTGGAACCGCGCGGGCCTCGAATTCACGCCCGGCGTCGACCGCGCACAGGCGCCTCCACCAGATGCCGGCGAGGCGCTGTGGCTGGACTACTACCGCAGCATCTTCAACCCCTCGCGCGTGAAGACCGCGGCCATGCTGCGCGAGATGCCGCGCCGCTACTGGCGCAACCTGCCGGAGACGCAGGCCATTACCGGGCTGCTGCAGGACGCGCCCGTGCGAAGCGCGCGCATGGTGGCGCAGGCCAGCGCGTCGCAGCGCCGCCTGCCGGTCCGCGTGCCGGCGGGGGCCACTCGGGCGCCGCGCACGCCGCAGGAACAGCTGGACGACCTGGGCCGGCGCGCGCGCCACTGCACCGACTGCCCCATGGCCTCCGCCGCCACGCAGACGGTCTGGGGCGAAGGCCCGGTGGGTGCCCGCCTCATGATCGTGGGCGAACAACCGGGCGACCAGGAAGACCTGGCCGGCCGGCCGTTCGTGGGACCGGCCGGGGCGCTGCTGCGGCAGGCGATCGCCGAACTCGGCTGGCCCACCGGGCAGCTCTACCTCACCAACGCGGTCAAGCACTTCCATTTCCTGGCGCGTGGCAAGCGCCGCCTGCACAAGACGCCCGGTCAGCGCGAAGCCGAGGCGTGTGCGCAGTGGCTGGAAGCGGAAATCCGGCTCGTGGCACCACAGGCCATCCTGGCGCTCGGCGCCACCGCGGCGGCCAGCGTGCTCGGGCGCGGCGTGGGCGTGGCGCAGTGCCTGGGCGCATGGTGGTGGCGCGACGACGGCGTACCGGTCTGGGTGGTGCACCACCCGGCCGCGGTGCTGCGCCGCGCAGAGTCGGGCGCGCCGCCGTTCGACGCCTGGGTGGAGGCCATGCGCCCGGCGCTTCAGCGCAACATCGCGTAGCCGACGCCGATCGCCATCGCCAGCCCCACGGCGTCCGCGAACAGCGCGCAAGCCAGCGCGTAGCGTGCGTGCTGAATGCCGACGCTGCCGAAGTACACCGCGAGCACGTAGAAGGTGGTCTCGGTGGAGCCCTGCACGATGGCGGCCAGGCGGCCCGCGAACGAGTCCACGCCGTGCGTCTGCATCACGTCGATCATCAGTCCGCGCGCGCCCGCGCCGGAGAGGATCTTCATCAGGCCCACCGGCAGTGCCGGCAGGAAGTCGGTGTTCCATCCCATCGCCGCCACGGCCGCGCCGATGCCCGAGAGCAGGAAGTCCATGCAGCCGGCGGCGCGGAACACGCCAATGGCGATCAGAATGGCGATGAGGTAGGGCACGATCTGGATGGCCACGCCAAAGCCTTCCTTGGCGCCTTCGATGAAGGCGTCGTACACGTTGATGCGGCGCCACGCGCCCGCCAGCACGAACAGCATCACCACACCCAGGATGACGGCCGCACCGGTGGTGCCCGCCACGCGCGCGGCCTGCTCGGCCGGCAGTTGCGAGAGCGCGGTCACGGCAGCGGCCAGCAAGCCGCCCACCGCCAGCACCGGCAACAGGAAACGCGCGCGCCACAGCGGCAGGCGCTGGCACACGGCCACCGCCAGCACGCCCGCCAGCAGCGCGGTGAACGTGACCAGCAGCGTGGGCAGGAAGATGTCGGCCGCGTTGAAGTTCGCCCCCAGTCCCTGCTTGAGCGCGATGCTCTGGCGGATGGCGATCACCGAGGTCGGGATCAGCGTGAGGCCGGCCGTGTTCATCACCACGAACATGATCTGCGCGTGGCTCGCGGTGCCCTGAGGCTCGGTGTTGAGCGTCTGCAGTTCGCGCATGGCCTTGAGGCCCAGCGGCGTGGCCGCGTTGTCCAGCCCCAGCAGGTTGGCCGACATGTTCATGGTCATGGCGCCCTGCGCCGGGTGGCCCTGCGGCACCTCGGGGAACAGCCGCCGCAGCAGCGGCCCGGCCAGGCGGGCGAGCAATTCGATCATGCCGGCGCGCTCGCCCACCCGCATCAGTCCCAGCCAGAGCGCCATCACGCCGGCCAGGCCGAGCGAGATCTCGAAGCCCGAGCGCGCGCCGTCGAACATGGCGGTCATCAGGGCCTGCAGGATGCCGTGTTCGCCGAGCAGCCAGCGCGCCACGGCGGTGGCGAACGCCACGGTGAAAAAACCGATCCAGACCCAGTTCAAAGCCATGGGGTGCGATGGTAGCCGCTGAGGCGGGACGACCATTCGTCGACCGAGCGGGATGCGATGTCGAAAAGCCGGGGCCCGATTCGTCGTAACCATGCCGACAGAGCAACCGGGTACCCACCGATGCCCGGCTTTCCTTCACTTTTCAGGAGATGTCCATGTCAGTCCAACTCGCTGCCTACCTGTCCTACGACGGCAATTGCGCCGAAGCCATGAAGTTCTACGCCAAGGTGCTCGGTGCCAAGCTGGAAATGCTGCTCACCTATGGCGACATGCCCGGTGGCGAACCGGTGCCCGCCGACCAGGCCGACCGCATCATGCACGCCTACCTCGTGCACCCGGACTTCGCCATCATGGCCGGCGATGCGCCACCCGGCGTGCCGTTCCAGGGCATCCAGGGCTGCATGATGGCCATCACCTACCCCACCGTGGCCGAGGCCACGCGTGTGTTCAACGCCCTGGCCGAAGGCGGCAAGGTCACCATGCCCTTGAGCGAGACCTTCTGGGCCGACACCTTCGGCATGGTGACCGACCGCTTCGGCACGCCCTGGGGCGTGAACGGCGGGCCGCGGGAGATGCCTGCAAAATAAGCGGCACCATGGAAAAATCCGCCGCACCCGCCAGCCCCGATGCGTACCTGGACTCGCTCGGTGGCTGGCAGGCCGACCAGGTTCGCGCATTGCGCGCGGCCGTGCAGGAGGCCGCCGACGCACTGCAGGAAACCATCAAGTGGGGCCATCTCGTCTACCTCGCCAACGGCCCGGTGCTGCTCATCCGCGCAGAAGAACAGCGCGTGCTGTTCGGCTTCTGGCGCGGCCAGCGCCTGCGCGACATCGAGCCGCGCTTGAAGCCCGGTGGCAAGTACGAGATGGCCACACTGGAACTGCACGCGGACACTCCGCTCGAGCGGGCCACGGTGATGGCGCTGGCACGGGAAGCCGCCGCCCTCAATGCCCGCCTGGGTGACCCCACGCGTCTGACGACCTGACTCGACTCAGAGCTGCCCTTCGGTCAGCGTGTCGAGCTGGAACCGCCCGCTGCGGTCCCACAGCCAGGTGTCCACGTACTGGACGCGGCCGAAGCCCCCCGGCGAAGGAAACGGCGCCGCCGCCCGCACCAGGCGCTCGATCTCGGCCATCACTTCCGGCGCGTGGCTCGGGCCGCGCAGCCAGCGCGTGGCGCCCACGCGTCCGCCCGCCAGAATCTCGACCTCGAGCACGCCAATGGCGTACAGCATCGGCGGCAGTTTGCCCTGATGGATGCGCTCGGGGTACTTGCGGTAGAGGTGCGCGGCGGCTTCGCGCTTGTAGGCCGGACTCGCGGGCGCCTGGCCCGGCAGGGATGGCCGGACGGAACAACCGGCGATCAGGGCGCCGACGCTGCCGACGGCAGCCAGCGAGAGGAACCGACGGCGGGCTTCGATGGAATTTTTCATCGGGGCATTACAACAGCACGCCCTGCACGGCACAAGCCGATGCAACGACCGCTTACCGCTGTCGCAAAGTCCGGCTGAGCAGGATCACCGGCACCAGGCCCACCAGCACCAGCGTGAGCGCCGGCAGCGCGGCCTCGCCCAGGCGCTCGTCGCGCGCCAGCTGGAACGTGACCACGGCCAGGGTGTCGCTGTTGAAAGGGCGCAGCACCAGGGTGGCGGGCAGTTCCTTCATCACGTCCACGAACACCAGCAGCGCGGCGGCGGCGGTGGAGCGTTTGAGCAGCGGCCAGTGCACGCGCGCGGCCAGGCCCAGGCCGGTGGTGCCCAGCATGCGCGCCGAGTCATCGAGGCTGGCGGGGATGCGGGCATAACCGCTCTGCATCGACTGCAGGGCCACGGCGGTGAAGCGCACCAGGTAGGCCCACACGATGCCGAGCACGGTGGCGGTGA
>VFQP010002013.1_pt1 | contig 24191 bp, 34 predicted proteins | sample 3512351 | NCBI WGS metagenome assembly VFQP01 (sample SAMN10412372, study PRJNA504923) | tailings metagenome | isolation source: Relicate 1 Philex TSF1 revegetated site | place: Philippines: Tuba, Benguet | collected 2017-08-29
CACACACACACACACACACACACACACACACACACACACACACACACACACACACCTGGTAACTTGCGCAACACCATACACACATGCTGTCTTTTCAACCCCACTCTCCCACCATACAATACCCTCACTACTGCTGTTTCTGCTGTTCCTTCTGTTCCTGCTGTTTCTGCTGTTGTTGTTGATAATGACATCAGCACCTGGTCCCACACATCACTGCCTGGGTAAAGCATGTGCCTCAACACTTCCCGTAGTTGCAGTGCTGGACTTTTGGTGACATGTGTGAGCGCAAATGACAGCACTGCAGCTGTGTATGTGTGTGTGTGTGAGTGAGAGAAAGAGAGAGAGAGTGTGGGGGGGGGAGTGATGGTGAGCGAGTGTGAATAAGTAAGAGGTGCTTGCATTCGTCCACATATGCTCATGCAAAACAATACAGTAAGATACACTGCTACACTGTACATCGTACCCCCCCCTCCCGCCCTCCCTCCCACACCCACCCAGACACCCACCTGCAACATCACTCATTCCACCTGCATGTGCTTGTACCACACCAGCATGTGCTTGCTGCATGTCCACCAGTGCCCTACACAACCCACCCGCAGCAAAGGGTGGTAGTGCTGTTGCTGATGATAGACTTGTTAGTGCACTTGTGATGGGAAATGGGGTGCCTGTGAGTGTATGTGAGTGTATGTGAGTGCATGTGAGTGTATGTGAGTGTATGTGAGTGTATGTGAGTGTATGTGAGTGTATGTGATCAACAAACGTGTGTCAACAATCAAGGTCAAACATGCTCAACACACATTGAGTTGGTTCACACATGGTCAACAGTCAAGGTCATGTATGAGCAGGTTTCAACCCCACACACCTCTGCTATTGTTCTTTGCACCACCACCACCACCACCAGCAGCACCACGCAAAAGATCCACCAGCATCGCACACACACTCCCCGGCACCAACTCCCCTCCTCCCCCTCCACCTCCTGTATGCTGTGCTGCATGATCAGGATGATGCTGGCGGGTGGTCACAGCCGTGCACACAAGGCCAAGTCCCAGTGATGCTGTTGCTCTGGGTTTGGGGTCTACATCATCACATGCAAGTGCTTGTGCACGCTGTGGTATTAGTACAAGGTTGTGTGTACAAGGTTGTGTGTACAAGGTTGTGTAGTATGGTGCAAGTATGTGTGAGAGCAAGTACGTGGATGTGTTGGATAAAGTGTTGTGTATGTGTCAGATACATGTGCACAGTAGAGTCACACACCAACATGTAATTAAACATGATCAAAGACATATCACTCAACACACATACACACATACACAGCAATGTACCTGTATAGCACTCCGCACCACCGCACTTGGCGCCACATGCTCCCCACCCTCAACCAACCACAACACACCACCACCACCCCTGGGCAGCAGCACCCCTTCTAGCCCCGGCAGCATGACAGGCACCCCCAGCACGGCACACAGCCCCCGTGCAGCACCAGCACGAGCAGCCGCCGCATGACGTCCTCCGGGCCCATGTGTCCCCCCGGACCCTCGTTCTGACACGTCCAGGAGCCCCTGGAGGGCCCTCTGCACCTGGGAGCGCCAGGGAGGGGCCCCCAAGGCCCCCTGTACGAGGAGCAACCCACCCACAGCAGCAGCAAAGCACCCAGCAGCAATACCATGCTTGGTGGTGGTTGCACTGGTCAGCATGGTGTGTATGAGGGTGTCGGTGGGGGCTGTGGTGGACTCTGGTCGGGGCGCCGTTGTTGTTGTCGTGGTGGTGGTGGTGGGTGTGTCTGACATGGTGCGCGCAAGCATGGCAGGGAGTGCCAGTGCCAGTGGTGCGCAGTGTGTGTTATTTGGTTGTGTACACATGGTGATAATGGTGGCCATGTGTTGTGATGTGTGGATGGGTGTGTATGTGGGTATGAGGAGAGCAAGTGCTGCAGCAAGCGTGTGTACAACAGGGGCGTCCAACAACGAGGTGTTTGTTGTCGTTGACTGTTGTTGTTGTTGAATGAGGTGTACAAGGTGGTCAACATGTGTTTGACATTGTGTTGTTATGGTGGAGCTGTCATGTGTTTCCTGTGTGCATGTGATACCATGGTTTGTGTGTGTGTGATGGGGAATTGTCAAGAATTCAACAATGCACACAATCTTGCGTTGTTATATGAAACGGCATACATCCCACACACACACACACACACCATGCACAGACGTACATACGCACCATGTGAATGCACAGACACGCACCCACCACCAAACAACAGCGCACATGCCAGCTACGCGCCGACATATACCCTTCTCCCCCCTTCTCCTCTGTGTCCCCCACAGCCCCCAAGAGCACTGTTGCCACACCACCCAATGATGATGATGATGATGATGAAGCATGTGGTGGTGTTGATGGTGTTGATGTTGTATTCAACCCCAACCCTCGGTGGGTGTGTTGGTGTTGGTGTTGGTGGGTGTGTTGGTGTACAAGCCAGCCCACAGCAATGGCAGCCATGCAGTCGTGTTGTTGTGCTGCATGATGCTGTGTGTGTGGTGGGGAAAGGTACGAGGTGGGATTATTTGTGTGTATGTGCGTGAAAATAGAATGTACATACATGTGCTTGAGATTGTGTAGTGATTGCTCTTGCAGGATGTCACCAATATTGGGACAAGAACACACGCACTTGACCAACACCCCACCCTGCACTTGACCAACACCCCACCCCACACTCCACACACTCACCAGCAACACGTCCACTGTTGCCTCCACAACCCTCATGTGGTCAACACCCAGCACCCCAACCCATGCTGCTGCTGCCTGTATTGCAACGTCCTTGCGTGCAGGTGTTGTTGCGTCATGTATACACGCACACAGGTGCTGCTGTAGTGCTCCGTGGGGGTTGGTGTGTTGGGGTGTGTGTTGGGGTGTGTGCTGGGGTTGTGTGCCGAGGAGGGCTGTTTGTATGTCTGACATAGTGGCGCCTGCTTGTTGTGCGGTATGCATGGTGTTGTGTAGCCTGAGGAGGGGGGAGGGGGGTGCTTGGTTCAAACATGTCATCAACACACAACGGTACACCAAAAACACAACCAAAAACACAACCAAGAAAACACACCACGCACCTCGACATAAACACTCGCCACCCCTGCAGCTCGGTCAACCATTCCACTGCATGTTGACCACATCTTCCACGCTGCAACATGGCAGTCAATACACGACGCATCATGGTCAACGCAGCACATGAGGGGGGGAGTGTTGCACCACGTGTGGATGATGTGCTGACGGCCTTGTGTTGCTGTGTATGTGTGTGTCGTTGTATATACAGTAGGTGTACAATGGAGGTCATGATGTGGTGGCTGTACAATCAAAACTCATGGTCAACACTCATGGTCAACACTCATGGTCAGCACTCAATAGTCAACCACCCTCTAGGGTTTACCCCCCACTCACACCTGCATGAGCACATCACCCTCACCATCAGCAGCAGCCACCAAAACCAGTGCCGCATGTGACAGGGCCCCTCCATGTGACAGGGCCCCTCGGCCGGCCCCTCCTTCAAGAGGCACATGCGCAGCAGTCAACGTTTTGGGGATCGTGTATGTCAACTTGTGCAACAATGATGACTGTTGTTGTTGTTGTTGTTGTTGTTGTTGTTGTGTGGTGGTTGCAGTATTACCACCACCACCATGTTTGCTGCGTTGTCGCGTGTGTGCTGCTAGTGCTCGACGACCCCTGTGTGTCAACATGTGTAGTGGTATGCTGATTGGCTGTTGCTACTACTCTCCTTCTGGGGACCTTGATAACACATGCATTGGCACACCCACACCCACACACCCACACACCCACGCGCATACGCAACCACAAACCCACCCACACATACTGGACTGTTGCTGTCTCATAGCTGATCCGTGCCCCAAGTACTTGTGCTGCACACTTGCACACATGCGGATCACGCTCGTTGACCAATGCGTTGACCAACACCACCCCAGGATGCTCATGCTCCGCATAGTCAACACCTTGGTCAGTACTTGGTTCACCACCAATGTCATGTTGACCATCATGCTGACCACCACCAAACATGAGCACCGCATCCACCGCTTCGTGGGGAAACCCTCCCACCCCTTGCCACGCCCCCGCCCGTACCCCCCCATCTGTGTGTCTGGTGGCCGCCCACAGCATGCGCAGCACCACTGCCGCCTCTTCAGGGTAGGCAGCAGCATCCATTCCCCCACACCCGAGCAGCGCCACCCATGCACGAGCGACCAGTGGGTGGGTGGGCATGGTGGGGAAGAGGGGGGCAAGCACACGAAGGGCCAGGTAGCAGTCGAGGACATCTGCGCGACACAGGGTGGTGATGCATGTGAGGCCGAGTGATTGGATACCAGGGTTGGGGTCGTGAATGCAATCCTGTGAGTGGTAAGGGGTGGGGTGTACAAACAACATAGGGTAGTACACAAAAAACATACAGCACTACACAAACAACATACAGTAATGCACAAACAACAAGCAGTGGTATAAAAACAACTACACCAACAACCACCACCTGTACAAGAGCAACAACCTCCACAGCACTCTCAGCATCCCTCCTACACAACTCCAATAAACACTGTGCCCTTGTCAACCGCAGCAATAACCCACCATCCACCCTGTTGACCATGCGTGGACCCTCATGCATACTCCTACTATCATGCATACTCCTACTATCATCACCCGCCCTCATCCCCTTGTGATGCTGCTGGTGCTGTGATTGCAAACCTCCTTGCTGGTGCTGCTGTTTCCCGCCAATGCCCAACAATGAAGGCACGCTGCCCATAGCCTCCCCAGGCAAGGGCACAGCATGCAAAGCATCGACCAACACCTGCCACCCACACTGCGTATCAACATACATGTGCACCAGCAGCACGAGCCGCAGTGCCAGCAGGTGGGGGGTGTTGGTGTGGAGCGCATGGGTGTGGAGGGCATGTATGAGAGCGTGTAGTTGTGGACGGCAGGTGGGGTCGATGTAGGTGGAAAGGAGGGTGTGGAGGGAGAGGAGGAGTGTGGGGGGGGCTGTGTGTGGAGTGTGTGTGTATGTGTGCAAGTATGTGTATGTACAAGGTATGTACATGCATGCACATGCAACACTTTTCATACACAAACATGTACAACACACACCATGCACTGTGTATACCTATATCTACACCTATACATATACACACACATACACCTATACAGCTACATACACCTACACCTGTACCTGCATGCATTACCAATCGTGGCAGCACCCTCAACACCACCACCGTCACATCCATACACGCTGCGCCGACCCGCATAGTAAGCATGCGCAGCGTGCGCAGCATGGTTGCAACATCTTCATCAAACACCTTTGCTATCCCTCTTGTTGTGTCTGTGCTTGTTGTTGCTGGTAATGCTGTTGGTTCACTGCTGACTGATGGTGTACATGATATGTTTGATGGTGTAGTATATAATGTGGCTGATGGTGTACATGATATGGGATGACCACAGCATAGCGCCCACATGGTGGTGGCCAGCAAGGCGGTTCCTTCAGGTGACCATGAGGGGCCCTTTTCTTGTGAAAATGCAGGGGAAAGAGGGAGTGCTGTGACGTAGTTGCACCACGTGGCTGGACTGTGTGTGTGTGGTGGGGTGTGCTGGGGGGTGGGGGGTGGGGTTTAGGAGGGGAGTGCGTTGAATGTATGTGGGTTGGTGTGCAAGGTGTGTACACACAGTAACTGCATATACACAGTATATAACTCAACCCTCACTGCATGCTCATGTATTACCCATGTATGACACATGTACACACAGTGACACTACCTTCACTGCATGCTCACTGCATTGTCACACAAGTGTATTGTCACACATACCAGGCACTGTACCAAGCAGCTGGCAACAACCCCCACACACAGGTACCCTCCTCATCATGCCCACCATCACCACGCCTGACTGCCATGTGCTTGACAGAGGTTTTACTGGACAACACAGGGGTTTGACTGGTCAACGCATGATGTTGACTGGTAAACATAGGGGGTTGACTGGTCAACACTGCAGCGGCAGTACGTATTGTTGGGCAACTGGTGGTCAACGCGGTCAAAGTCAACGGCCAGTACAACACAGGAGGACACGCTGTTTGACCTGCAAAGGTATTTGTTGTAGAATGGAAGCATGTATCCCATGAATACACACACCAATTGTACACACACCACACACACACACCACACTATCGTCAGCCAAGCAATACCCCACACCTTGTGCTGCGAGTACACCCAGCACCTGCATCACTGCTGCATCATCCCCCACATCCATCAACATCACTGCTGCTGCCACTTGCCACACAACTGGCCCACAGTGTGGGGTTGGTATACCGAGCACATCCTCCTGAGACCCACCCCTCCCTTCATGCGGTGTACCAGTGTAAGGGTGTGCTGCTGTGGTGTGTTGCCCAAAGTTACAAAGCACACGCAGCCGATGCCAACATGCAAGGAGTGCTGGTAGTGCATGTGCTGGTGTGTATGATGGTGTGACTGATGTTTTGTGTGGGGTGTGCAATGCTGACATCATCATTATCGTCTTTGCGACTTGTGGTATCACTGCCCGCACAGCTGCATACCCATGATTATCAATATCACCACCACCATTACCACCACAACAACACCAGCCAGCGATATCCACCATACACTGTAATGTATGCTGCCACCCCCCCACACCCATGCTTGGGTGTACAACACACTGCTGTAACAACAAACCCATCATCTGCTGTGCCATTGACACCCGCTGGCTGTTCACCCCAACAGACACACCAGCAGACATCCTAACAGACACACCAGTTGCTATAACAACAAGCATTTCACGTATACGATGGGCGAGTGGTTCCCATGTGCTCTGTGCTTCATGTGTACTGGTGTATGCTGTGTCGATTGCAGCACGTTGATGTACATGACACACAAGGGGGCGGAGTGTGTGTACAATGGGGTGCACATGGGTGGTGGTTGTCGGGGGAGCATGTAGTGCATGTAGGGCATGTGGTGTATGTTGCAGCCAAGTAATGGCATGGGTGGTTATGCTGTGCACGAGTGCATCTGCTACGTCTCCGGTCAACACGTGGTCAACGTTGTCAAGAACTTGACACAATGGGTGGGTGCTCCATGGCAGGGGGGGGGCTGTAAGTGGAGGGTTTACGTTATTGTGCATGTGTGTACTCCACACATCCACCAACCCATCCTCGAGCACACACATACCATGCTGCTGTGCATGTTGTGTTTCTTGTTGTTGTTGTTGTGCATGAGGGGGTGGCACGAGCAGCACCATACACAGCACATCCACCACTGGCCCCTTGTGCACACACCCTGTGATTGCAGCATGATGTTGACTTTATGATAATGGTCAACATACAGTATGTATGACAAAGGTTGTCGAAAATGGTGCATTAACCACAATGCGCATTGACCACGCAGTGCACACAATGCATGTTGACCATGTTGACCAACAGTACCTGCTGCAATTGCAGTGTTGGCCAACATGTTGACCAATGCATCCATATCCACCTTGTATCCTGAGTATGTGAATATGACAATGAACAACACAAATGTGCATTCAACATGATGAGCATCAAACCCAAATTGACATGTACACGTTGGCCACCATCAACACACCACCAATGCAAGTGGTGCTCTACCCACCCCCCTACCTTGTGTCGGTGCTTGTAGCCACTGCTTGAGTCCTGCTGCTCCCATAGCAACCACAATCTGTGTGGGCAGGTACAGCAAACATGGTGAGGTGTATATGCACATCGTACAGTGTCCACACGGGTGAACTGTGCGCGCGCGTCTGTTTGCATGCCTGGTACCTCAACTCACAACAACAGGTATCCCAATACATGCATGCAGGCACACCTGGTGGGTGTGACACCACAGCGCCTGCACGAGCGATTGATGATCCTCATCAAGCCATGCATTGTTGTTGCAAAGTGCCTGTATCGATATGTGTGCAATCATGTTAAAATATCTGATCATTATACTTGCAGAGTGCATTTCCTCTGCAAACCCCACCTTGACCACTGTCGATGTGCAGATCCTCAACGATGTACGAGATGGTGCGTTTTGCAATCCCAACAAATACTGCCGCTTGGTATTTGCATCCATTGTTTATCATTACAAAACTGCCATTAGTTTGGCGTCAAACAAATGCTTACTATAAATGAAAACAAACATGTATACACAAAAAAGAAGTTGTGCTCATTCCTTCCTTCCCTCTCTCTTCCCCTCCTCTGTCCTTTCTCTCTTTCCCTTTCCTGTCTCTCTTTCTCCCTCTTTTCTCTCCCCCACATTCTCTTTCTCCTCTCTTCTTTCTTTTTCACCCTCCCTGTCTAAAAAAAGGGAGGGAAAAAGAGAGACCAAAAGAAGGGAGGGAAAAGAAAGGGGAGGGGAGGAGGGGGGAAAAAGAGCTTTGAGAGATTTATATTTTTATATTTCGTTCATCCGATTACAAAATTGCCGTTATTATGGCGTCAAACAAATGCTTGGAATGTAGGAAAACAAAACAGGTAAACACAACACTGCTGTCCCGCAACCGATTGGGTGTGCATACCCATCCTTATAATCAAGGACGGTGGACAAAATGCTACATGAACAACGAATACGTCAGCGTCATACAGCACTGTGCGGAGCACACCGTCAACAAGGGCAGTGCACCTCTCCCCATCCATACCGCCCGGCATGTGAGAAAAAAAACAAAGGGGAGAGGCGTGGGCACCGCCACACAGGTTACTATCTACACACATGCACATACACTCTCACCGCATGTGCATACATACATACACACACATACACCGGTAGTGCGTTCCCTTGCATAACATGTACTATTGACTACACATTGTGCAAGAGCCTAGTAGTGTACACAAACATCATCCAATTCGCATCAACACAACTGCAAGTCCTGTAACAACACCTCATGCAAACAACACCTTTCCTTCCATCCCCAAACTTTTTTCCTTTTTGTGTTTTCCCCCAAAGTATGCAACAAGAAACAGTGCGGCGCTCTGATACAAACAAACATGACGTATGCAACAAACAACACATGATGCAACAACCTATCAAAACACACAGGGGTGGTGATTTGGGTGCATCATGTTGTTTTGAGCAGCAACCATTGTCTCCGTGCCATGCACACCACCTCCTACTCAACACACCACCAGGACAACTGATGATCAACCATCATCACACAGCCCCTCACATCGATGCAGCATACCCAATTCCCTCATCCTCCTTTTCCCCCCTCTCCTCCACTCTCTCAACATGATCACCACCATTGCCATCATCACCACCAACATCACCACCATCCCCATCCCCCCCCCCAGCAACAGTCAACCCCTCCAACAGTGCCGCAGCTGCCTCAGCAGTTGCCGACAGTGGTGACCCAGGGGATGCCAGTGGTGGCAACAACCCCAACGTCCTCAGCCGAGATGCATACCCCCCAGCACGGTTGCATGCCTCCACCAATGACGCAGCAGCATGCCCTGGCAGCTGCAGGCGCCGCTGCAGCATGGTTTCCACAAGCCCAAGGGCAGCATCAGGTTGATCTGCTTCTGCTGCGGCCTCCACAGCAAAGGCAAAAAGCTCCGCATCAGGACGAACAGGGGATGTGGCGGTGCTGGTGCCATCCATGTCACGCAACAGATCCACTGCTGCTTCCCACTTGCCGTCATTTTTGTATCCCAACATCAACGCAGCATAGGTGGATCGGTTGGGTTCCACACCGACCATTTGCATGCCCAGAAACACCTCGGTGGCGCGATCGGACAAGCCCTGGGCGGCTAATGCTGACAACACACTGTTGTAAACCGGGAGCTGGAGCACAAAGCCACGTGCATGAGCATCGTCGAGCATGCGCACTGCGTGTATGGGCTCCCCAGCACGCTCACATGCAGAGATGAGTGCGGAGAATGTAATGGCATCTGGTTCTAGGTGTGCCTCTTGCATCTCGCTGTACAATGCGAGCACCTTGTCCACACTGATGCCCTCGTCAGCACGGCTGAATGCAGAGATGAGGGCACTGTAGGTGACAGTGTTGGGGGCGCAGTTGTTGTTGGTCTTGGATGCTTCACGCATGAGGCGGAAGAGCTCTTCTGCCTCATGGCACCGGCCGCTGATGCCACATGCTGCAATGGCTGTGATAGGTAGGGAGTGAAAGGTACAACATGTTTTTGATATCATGGGGGACATTTCCCATCATAGACCATCAACATGCAATCGCACAAAACAACCCCAGCCACCACTCCGGCTCAATTGGTGATCACGGGATCCATACCAGTTGTGTACGTGTACGTATTCACTGCCCATGGTGCCTTGACTCGTACAAATTCAAACACCTGGGTGTGGTGTGATAGATATACAACATACCCCCACACACTAGAGTAGGCAGTGTCCCAAGCAGCTTCTCAGCACATGCCACACCCACACCTCCAGTGCCTTGCGCCACTCCTTGGCCTTGCCCAGCGTTTGGATCATAGATGTATACCCCTTCTCACCAATGGTAAAGCCAACGCTGCTCAACAAGTGCCCTATTTCTCCGTGTTGGACACTGATGATCGCGCTCTTGAGTGCTTGTATGTCCGTGACGGGCTTGCCTTGTCCGTACACATCCACGAATGGTTGCGTTGGCAGTACGGGAACAAAGTAAAAATGAGGGTATGGCACGAGCGGGGTGCCAACGGAGAGCATGTGATTTGGATGTGCAAGCATGGAAGGTGGGGTAACGAGCGACGCTTGCATTGATGTTGTTGGTGGGTCACTTGCGCTGCGTCGCATACGCAAAGGGGTGTTGGCAATGGATGCTGTAACCATGCAACGTAAGCTGTGACTGACAAGCAGGATGGAGTGATGCCCGATGCACAGCAGGCGTGAACAGTGTGTTTTGTGAGGGGTATGGGACTTATGGGAATTTGTATGACATGTGCGTGTGACGAACAAGGTTGAGGCGAGTTATTTTGTAAAAAAAGGTCGCGGTGGAAAACCATGAACACGCTTGCAGGGCACTTGCTGTATGTGTTGTGGTGTGTTGGTGCATGAAACGTTGGCAGGAGAGAGGGTTGTGCGCAGGGCGGTGTAGTGTGTAGTGGGGGTGGTGTATGGGGCGCCTGGGCGGTGTTGGCAGTGCCAGGGGCCCAGTGTTGCGGCAGGGCTTGCAACCCCCTGCAGACCACGAGGAGAGAATGTAAGACTCGTGCAAGGCGCCAACTTCGCTTTAAAACGGGTGGGTTCACTAGCCTGCGACGTCGCTGTGTCAGACGCAGCGACACCACTTAAAAAATGGCCTACAATCTGATATACAGCCGCTCGGAATGTGCAATACCATGCACGAGTATGCAGGAGCTGTTTCTTAGGTTTCGGAGGTTGGGGATGATCGCCATCGCATCTGCACAACCCTGTTTCGATTTGTGACAAACGTGACGTATTACCACAGCGCTGTGACAGTACCATCATGGTTGTACTACGTTGTTGTTGGCACCGGGTTGCCCGGCGGTCTTCAATGGTCATTCTTTCCTTACAACAAAGCACAGTTGGCAGATCATAAAGCGGGATAATCAATAATGAATAGCAAACAGTAGAACACAAACGTCCACAACAAGAACACCATGCATAAACGCCACAAGAGCAGCCATGCTAGTCAATTTGCATCAACAGCCAGTGTTTCACCACCACAGCAGCCTCCGCCGCAAACCCACATGCCCCAATACGTACGTAAGCTTCACAAAAACAAAAAAACAACAACCAAACCCAGCCCAACACCCTGTTGGGTCAACCATCATCAAATCCCACAGGTTGCCCCACCTCCTGGTGGGCTTCCATCCCCATACACCCTGCTCCTCGCTCAACAGCAATTATTCAACCCATTACTCATGATGCAACAGCCCCTCTTGGGGTTGCATCCATCCTTGACAGGCCCCCCCATCCCACCACCGCGACCACCACCAGGCGTGCCACCACCACGGCCACCAAGTGCTCTACCACCTCCATCCATGGCAATGCAGCTGGCACGAGCACACATGACAGGGTTTCCGCAGCCCCCCATGGGACCACCACCACCACGGCCACCACCACGGCCCCCTCCATATGCTGGGGGGGTTGTTGCCATGAATAGCAGCAAAAGCAACATTAGTAAAAGCAGTAACATCAGCAGTAACATGAGCAAGAGCAGTACAAAAAGGGCAGCTGCAGCTATGTCGGTATGTGTACTAAGTACAATGTGTGGGATTCTGAAAGCCAATGTTGGGGCTCTTCATTGTTGTTCATACACCTTAATACACACACACCAATGTGTTCATACAGCGTTGTACACGCAACAATAACACACACGAGTCCTCCCATACAGCCCTACAATACCACCCCACCCACCCCATCCTACAATACCACCCCACCCACCCCACAGCCCCACCTCACCCCTCAAGAGGCAGCCATAACAGTGCGGCCCGCCTGCAATGAACAAGAAGCAGCAGAACTGTCAACATGGATTGCTGCACGGAAACGTCACTGGCCATCTGATGCCAATGTGCAGCGCAAACAGGAGGAGGCAGCCGCAAAACGTGCACGAGGTATTATTATACCTGTTTATATAATTGGGGAGGGGGTATGCTGGGTGGTTGTGGGGGTATGCTGGGTGGAGATAGATGTATGGGTATTTCCTTTCAATCATACAATCACAACGATTACACACAATCACACACAATCACACACACTCACACATCAGGGGAGTCCCTAGCATCAGATGCATCACGTAGAGCAGAGCTAGCAGCAGTCGTTGCCAAACAAAGACAATTGGGTGTTGACCGCGATGCAGGCACTGCCAACATGATGATCCACCACCATGTTGACCATGCTCAACATACAAACGGTGGTCAACATGGTGGTCAACATGGTGGTGGACGTGGGCGTGGGCAGGGACGAGGTGGGCGGGGTGGTGCACGTGGTACAGGGCGTGGTGGTGGACGAGGACGTGGTTATGACCAACAACAACCACAACAACAGCATGGTAGTGTGTCACAGCACGGTAATGACAAGTGGGCTGTGTCACCAGCAGCACATGGTGGTGGGGGGGGTAGTAATGGTAGGTTTGGTCGGCGTCCACCAAGTCTATTGCAGCGACTGCATGAAAAGGACACAAGGTATAGGTGGGAATGTATGTTGTACCACTTGTCGTGCCTTGCACCGTCTGTGTGTCACAATTGTATTGTCATGGTTATTGTCATGGTTGTATTGTCGCACATGTATTTCACAATTGTATTGTCACAGTATTGTATTGTGTATTGTGTATTGTGTATTGTGTATTGTGTATTGTGTATTGTATCAACACTGACAGCCACTGACAACAATAAACCAACACCATGGCCCCAACAGGCGCTCCCATAGCTACTTGCTGCAGTGCTTTCGCTACTTGATACAACATGATTTTTTCCAACCTGCAACTGTTGCTGGGCAACACACCACTGGGGAAGGGCAACACAACAATACTGGAGCAGTACATGTGAGCCAGGACGATGATGAGGGGGCTGCAGTCAATGTTGTGCAGGAGGTGTTGAGCTAGCCACAAGCATACCAATGATAATGACAGGAATGATGATGATGATGACAATGACAATGATGATGATGATGAATGAGTTATATCTACATGAAGCCATTATTTTGGAGTTTTGTTTATTTTTTTGGATTATTCTTTCTTGCTGTGCTGACGGTTGCTCTTGCACCCACATGAATGATGATGTTACAGCAACAGCACATGTGGCTGGTGTGGATGGCTGGCACGTGCATACACAACAAAAAATACACATAACACAGCACAACACACATGTTTGCCAGCCATGAAAGAATGAACATCATGGTATACACACAGTGTACAGACACAATCACACACCGCTCCCCTCGTCACAACCCCCACTACCCCCCACTTGCACACTATCCATGCATCCACCAAGAAGGACACCACAACCATTCTCTCTCAAGTCATCAACAACATCCCCTCTCATTTCCCCTTTCCAGGTTTCCCCCCCTTTCATTTTCTGCCATATTCCCCCCTCCTATAGAAAAAAGAGGAGAGAACCTACTGCCCCTTTTTCCCACCAGCAGCATCCTCCACCATGCGCCGCACAGCCAATGCATCTTGCTCTTGCGCATGTGCCTGTGCAAATTGGTTCACACAGGACAGCAGAAAACTGCCAATAAACACACACAACACAGCAGTCCACCATGTGGGGGTGATGTGCCAGAGACACGTGCGGAGGTGGTGTGTGCTGACTAGGCAATCTGGTAGCTTTTGGTAAAACCACCTAATGGGGGGTGGGGGGGAAGGGTGTGTGTGTATAGTGGTGCATATTTGGTGTACATGCATAGAGTGCTTGTGTTCAAGCTTATTTGTACATGCGCACGTATACATACAAATGCCTATATGCGTGTACATGAGTCTGTGTGTCCTGCCCACCGTGTTCTCTCCTCCCCTCATAGTCAACACCCACCCAATAAACAAGCAACAAACAAAAACCCAACAAAACCAACACACCGTGGATCAGCATGTCGTGCAGCTTCTCTATGAGCCACAGCAGCCTGAAACTCTGCTATACGTCTTGACAGTGTCGCATTCAACAAGTGTGCTGGTGATACCACCTCCCCACTATCCCCTATAATGCTACTGGTAAAAAACAACACCCGCCTCGGCAACACCAAATCAAGCCAGTGCATCAGCATGTCACGTGACTGCCTGCGGAACAACAGCACAAAAAAACCAGTCTGCCCATGCACCTTAATAATCCCCTTTCCCACCAGGGTCGCACCCAGAAACTCCCAAAAGGGCATCATAAACGCCCCACAACAAATTCCACACAAATCAAAGGCTGCGTTGGGCCATGCAGACAACAACAGCACCCCCCAAAACCCATGTTGTTTTATACAGGAAATCATCCATTCTCGTGTTTGCGCGGCGAGGGAGGTGAGGACATTGGTGGTGGGGGTGAGGGGGTCGTGTTGTTCTAGGGCAAGATCAATTTCAGCAGTGCGTTTGCCGAGTTTGGTTGCTTGGTAGCTCACTGCATAGGGTGGGATTTCACCCAGTGCTGTGCCCATGCCCCATAGCATTGCTGCTGGGAGAATCTGTTGTTGGTGTAGTTGGTGGTGTTTTTGTTTTTGTTATTTTCGTTTTAGAACCTCTTTGATAGACCCTCACAATCCCCTCACAAACCTCTCAATCCCCTCACACACCCTCTCAATACCCTCACACACCCTCACACACCCTCACAAAACCCCACACAAACCCACATACCTTGAGGTAGACATCCCCAAAGCTTGCAGCGACATGTTGTGCATCCACTGCTTCATGACAATGAAATACAGAACTGCTATACCACATGTCATCACGTACATCAAAATCCAACCCACCACATGTTTCAGCAGCAAGACACACCTATGATGGGGGGTATGGGGGGGACGGCAGAATCGTGATCACAAGGGTGGGACATGTGATTCGCATGTCGTTATAGCTTGTAATACTAGCTTCATGAACACAGAAACCATACACACAAAAATCATACAAACAAAAGACCTGCAAATAATACTCTAGACAAACAAAAAATACCCATATGACAACCATACACAAACAATACCCATACACAAACAAGAAACATACCTTGAGCATGTGTGGAAACAAAAACAACAATCCACTGTGCATGCCTGTGCCCAAACCAATGCTGCTCAGTACACCCAATCCAACCCACCACACTGCAAACTTTATCCATAGCTCTGTTTCTGTCAACCAGCCGCCTTTGCCAATACCGTATATCTGGGATGTGCATGTGTGTGTGTGTGTGTGTGTGCCATGCCACGATGTTGTGCAATCCGCTCAACCACATGATGTTGTGCAACCACACAATACCTTGAGGCCAGCATACACAAACACCAATGGAAGCACCACAAAGAGTGTCGCTGGATGCTTGGCAAGCCATGCAGCACCATGCCACGCCGCTTCTTGTACATAGGCTGTGAAATGGCGCAACGTGGCACGGGGCCGGTGCAACAGGGAGAGTTGCTGCCTGTCTGCCGCACGTCTGAGTGCTTCCTGTTTGTATGTGTGATGGGGAGTAGGTGCGGTACACTCCACACCAACTCAACAATCTCCCCTCTCCCCGCACGCTCCTCACCTTGTTGATGCGCTGTGCATCTTCTGGTGGAAGCTGCTGCAACGCTTCATGCCAATCCGTCAATGAGGATGCCATGACTTATAGCATGCACTGCTGAGCCCTCACTGAGCCCTCAATATCATGAGTTGTGGTTGTTGAAGAAGCACATTGATGGTGCACATTGATGTTATGGCAACAGCGCGAGGTGATCTACATCAAACTAGTAATTTGTTGATGTGGTAGAAATTCGTTGCGTAACGTGTTTACAACAACCACGCAAGGTAACTGCACACGATCCTCTCCACTGATTGTGGGATTGCGGGGTATTCTTATTGCTTTGGTTACTGCTGAAGAAAGATTATGCTATGTACTCCTAATTACAATTCCACATCCAACATCAAGGAGAACTCAGAATGCCATGTATCAAGTTTTCGCATGCACAATACTGGGGTGACCCACCACGCTTCATTGCCCACTCGACACCGCGCAGCAGCTTGCCACTCGCGTGTGCTGCATGTCACACCCCACTGCTGCCCCAGCTCATCTGCATCGCTCTGTATACGGAGCTGCCATGGCTGCTGGGTGTGGAGAAGTGCTGAGAGACTGATTTCGTCATACACACGGAAACGGGACACACAGGATAGTGTGCACATCCGTGGGTGTTGATTGCTATTGTTGGTGCTCTGCTGTGCTGTTGGGAGGAGCATGGAGGCAGTGGTGGCCAATGTACAGCGGGGATGTGGTGCGTGCACAACATGCAGCTGCTGGTGTGTGGCACCTGTGGTGGTTTGTTGCATGCGTGTGTGTACTTTGCATATACAAGCATGTGTGTATAGTATTAAACATACCTGACAATGCATTCCATGATGTAGTTGATGATACACGCCAATCTTCGCTGTCAGTTGCTCCCTGCACCGACAACGCCATGCCAGACGGCCCATGGCCCCGCATGTGTGGACATGCAGTTGCATCCACAAGTGCGCTACATGATGATAATGTGTCACATATGTCACTATTGCTCAATACAGGTTGCCATACTGCAACACTCACAGTTGTAGCATTGTGGACGCGATGATGGTAGTGAAATTGTTCGATACTCACAATGCCCTGTTGGTGGTCGGGAGTAACACTATTTGTTGCATCCATTGCTGTGCTATGTTGTGGTATGTCTGCGACACGTGTGGCAAGGGAGGCAGTGATTCGCTGGTGAGGGTTGATGGGGTGGTCGAGGAGCAGGCGCATGCTGCATGCCAGACCGTCAGCAACCTGTGTGTAGGGAATGAAGGTAGGTATTTTTGGTTGTGAGGACTAGACTAGACACACATCATACCTTTCTGAGCAGCCCTTGCAGCAACACTGTTGTTTCTGTGCTGCAGCCATCGTGATGGACAACGCTTGCAAACAGCGAACGTGTGGCTGTTCTCCGTTTGCCTGTTGATGATGATGTGGTAGTGGTGTTGGTGGAGCTGCGTATGGGATAATGGGGTAGTCTGGACGTGTATGTGCATGGTTGTACCTTGTTGCTCTACATCGGTCAGCCGACGCTTGATGCCGACTAGCTCATCAAACACTTCTCGCTGCAAACGTTTCAATCTTGATATATCATCGCTGTTGGTGGATGGGGGATATTGTACATGCATGCAAAATGGCAAACCAGGTGCGTTTTCATGCTGATCCTTCTGCTCCATGCCATACTTGTTCTCTGTTGGCACTGATCTTGGCTGGGCCGCTCCTATATCGTCTTGGTCATTGCTAGGGAGACTGATCATGGTATTCCTATCTAATTTACCTAGTGATTTTAGCTACTCTGCATAGAAAAATACAGTCAGTGTCCAAGTCAAAACAGTATCGAAAAAGTCAGTGTGAAGCAAACAACACTTGTGTCAGGTCAGTGTCAAACAACATATGTATCAGGCCAGTGTCAAACAACACATTTACAGTCCTTGTGCAGCCAGCACCTGCAGCACATCTTGCTGCAGAACTGCCCGGCATGCGTGCCCCACAGCGCCAAGTGTTTCATGAGAGCACAGTTCCCGTGCTGCCTCTGCCACCAACTTGCGTGACAGTGTGAAGGGACCCTATTTTGTGTGTATGGGAGGTGTATATAGTGTGTGTGGGGTGTATGGTGTGTGTACGTGGCAGTGTGTGCTGTTTCCCTCCTTGAATCGAGTGAACACAAGAGATCAAACATTCGCTATGGGTACAAACTGTGTGCATATTGGTACATACTGCACATCATCATCTGTATAGCATCAGCAACCCCCTCTCCAACCCAACACACACACATACCGTTGTATCCACCAGCAATGATGCACGCCCCGCCACACCACCAGGCGTGCCGAAAATACGCCGACGTAGTGGTGTATGTCCCCCCGCCTCCCCCCCCCCTTGCTGCCGTCGCTGAGTCGCGACACTTCCAAGCAGCTGCAACAGTGCGGTGGTATCTTGTACACCTCCACTTGTCCATGCATCGTGGTGTTGCTCAGCCAGGCGTACGAGTTGGAGTGCACTGAGGGCACCATATTGGGAGGAGAGGGTGTCGAGGAATGTCTCTGTCATACCCTATGAATGATGGAGTAGGTGAGTTTGTTTGTTTGCGTATTGATGGAGTATAGAATACTGTAGGTGTGTGCATGTACTACAAAACACCTGCACTACAAAACACCTGCACTTACATCCACCCACCCACCCACCAGCAACACAACCCATCATCAACAACGCACCTCTTGTGCATGTGCAGCAAGCACATCCTTCCCCCGTAGTAAAAACACCACCGCCTGTTGACACCGCTCCATACAGCGATCCACATCCCCCACATCCCCCCGCCACAGGGCCCCCTCCTGTGCAGCCCACCCCCGCAGGGCCTCCAGCAGCCCCCTCAGTGCCTCTGCACCTGCGATATCACAAGCCTCACGACGCAGGACGAGGGCGTTGAGGAGGTGGGCATCCATGGTGAGCAGTTGTGCTTTTATGATGGCCTTGATGAGTAGGGGGTGTATTCCTGAGGAGGAGAGGGTGTGGAGGGCTGCTGACAGGGCGTCAAAGGTGTCCTGTGTGTGTGTGATGGGGGATATTTTTGTGCCGTAGAAAGTATCATATGGAAAACGTGTAGTATGTGTGTCAAAATATTGTATGCTGCATGATGTGCTTTGATAATCATGATCTACACATATACTCACACATGCATAGATGTTTACACAAATGCAATCAACCCCCACCCCCCCCTCGACACACACACACCACACAAGTATACCTTCCACACAGGATCATTTGCATCAGTGGCATGTGCAGCCCTTGTTCTCTTGTCATCATCAGTCAACACATGCACATCCACTGCCACCTGCTGACTCCATGCCTCACCTGCGTGGGGGTATGAATGTATGTGGAGCAGGTGTGTGTGTGTAGGTGTATGTAGAGTGTGTATGAATGCATGTAGAGTGTGTACCAATGTATGAATGTATGGGTGTGCATGTGGGTGCGCGTTATAGGAAAAGGTAGACCATGCTATGACACTCCCACCCCCCACCCCCCCCTAACACACCACCTACCCAGGAGTGCTTGCAGTGCAGCACAATGCATCAGTTCATCAGCAGGACGAAACAACCGTGCCGATTGAGCATGTCCCACACTTGCTGCTCTCACCACCGCCCCCGCCATCACCCCCACATGCACCCAGTATGCACGTGTTGCCAAATCACCCCCCTGTGCTGCCTTGACACATCCATCAAGCACGGTTGTTAGTGCAAGGCGTGTGGTGTTGCTATCTGTGGAAATACAAGTGGAAAACCAGTGGGTGATGATGGTTCCCATGACCCACCCAGCAACAGGGGCCTGACAGGGGGCCCCCTCGGTGAGCGGGAGCGGGATGGTGGGGAGCATGGCGTGGGTGATGACTGTGTGGGATAGAGGGTGATGGTGTGACAGAGGGCGATGATGAGAGAGGATGATGCGTATTGTGGGTGTTGTGTGCAATTAGTATGTACTTTGAATCATCAATACAATTAGTATGTACTTTGAATCATCAATACAATTAGTATGTACTTTGAATCATCCCCCATGTTTGGCATACCTGCATCCATGAGCTGCTGTGCATGCTGTGCACTTGGTCCATCCATAACATGCACACCACCAGCCACACCACCACTATACGCAGGGGGAGTGGCTATCATCATCGTTCCACCCAACAGCGCACCACCACTCCCACCCCCCTGCAGCCGACGCACCGCAACCCCACGTTGCATGTTTGCCACCACCAGTCGCACTATGAGCTGCACGTTGCGTTGCATGGCCCTTCCGTATCCCTCTTTCGCACGGCCCAGTTCCGCCCGCGTCGTCCGCAGGCCCCCCTCGAGGACCCCCATGCGCTGCCCCACCTCTGCGCGCGCGTGTTTGCGTGCATCTGCAATGTGTCGCTGCATGTCTGTCTGACTGGCTGCAAGCTGGGCACGCAGGGTTGCAATGGTTGCTTCCTTGGTGGCATGCTTGCAATGGCCTACCTCCTGTGCGGCCTGAATTTCTTTGCGGAGCTGCTTGGCAACTGCTTCGGCATCTTCTGCTGCTTTGCGTAGGTGTTGCGCATCTTGTTTGTAAGCCTTGTGTTGTGCAAGGGCGGCATCGAGTTGTTGTTTGAGGGTGGCGGTTTCGGTGTGTAGTTGTTGGTTGGTGGTGGTGAGGGTGGCCACCTGATCCTGTGTGTTTGTGCGTGTGTGTGTGCGTGTGTGTGTATACAAAAAACGTTAAACACACTTTTGTATGGCACACACTTGAACAATGATGAACACCACCCAATAACCCATTCACACCCGCCCACCTTGATTTTCACCCCCTCTTCTGCCTGATGTTTGAGCTCCACCACCTGCTGCTTCAACAAACCCACCTGTGCAGCATCCTGCTTTACCACCACCAATTCCTTGTGCATCACAGCCATCTGTTCTTTCAACACCCGCAACTCCTCCTGCAACACGTTCACATGGGCAGCATGTTTGTCACGCTGTGCTGCGTATTCATCACGCTGTGCTTCCAACACCTTCCATTTGCGTGCTTCAGTCAACAACACCGCGACACGTCGAGCAGCACACACCCGACGCCAGTGTGATTGTACCACCACCGCTGCAGCAGTGAGGATCTGGGTGCGCTGTGCTGCGTGGCTAATGGAGAGGAAGCGGCGGCGGTGGAGGGCCCCACGGGCCCGGGTTTGCATGATGACGGCTGCTCGAGTACTGTGTGTGACGCGTGTTGTTGGTGTATTGTTGTACACAATGGATGTTTTGCACTGTGGTTGCTGCAACCATATTGCATTTGGGGTGCAATATGGCAAGCACAATACTCGTACACAATTCAACAACAGTACATGCACACATCATGCAGAACCCTCCACACACATACAACCCTCCACACAAAAACACAACCCTCCACCCCCCCGAACAACCCCCTCCCAAAACAACAACACACCGTCGATGGTGCAGCAACACACGCCGACACGACCACATACGCCACGCACACTGCACACGCAACGCCGCCCGTTCCCTCCTCAACCGCTGCAGCTCACACCTCGCCAACCACCCACGCACCACCGTCTGCACACGCACCACTGCCACCACCCGCGTGGCTGCGTATTGGCGTGCACTCACGCCCCGCCATGCTGATTGTATCGACACAACCGCCTTGGTGATGCGCATGGTGCGGGCGCTCTCCAACGCAGCAAGGTGTCCTGCTTTGAGGAAGACGCGTGTCTTACCCACCTGACTACCGTGTAGGTTGGCAGTGGAGAGAATGGTAGTGGCAGCACGGACACAGTGGTCAAGGGGGGCATGGTGCCAATTGCGAGGTGTGTGGTGCTTGTCAGACAAAAGCAACGCGTAGCTGTGGAGTGGGAAGGGTTGTGTGTGGTGTATTGGAAAACGTAATGCATAGCGTATTGGAAAAACAACCATAGTGATATACCAACCGCAACAATACAACAGTGTTTGTGGGTGTGTTTTTCAAAGCATACATAAACAGCATTGTGTGCAAAAACACCCCCACATATCATCACAACAGCCCCCCATACCGTTGTACAAATGCATGAAACTCTTTGCGTGTGGGAAATCCAGCACAGGCAATACGCACCGCCTCCAACACCCCCCCCGCCCGCAACTGCTCAAGCGCATACCCACTATCAAAGCGACTTGGCACACTTGACGCATTGGGTTTAACACATCGTATATACAAGGGTTGACACTGGTTGAGGGTCGTCATGAGCCCCTGGAGTTGTTTTCGAAATGATGCACCCAGTGAGTTGAACCGAAAACTGTTCTTTTTATTGTTGACCGCGGGCCTGTCGGTGGTGGTGGGTGTGGTGGGTTGGAAACAGGCAGCGACAATACTGTTGTTGCTACTGGCGAGCAATGCCAACTGTTCTGCGACCTCAAAATCCTTGTTCTTGTCAATGATGTATTGTGTGGAGTAGGCTACAGGGCCCGCATAGTGGTCAATGGTAAAGGCATGTTGGGGGCGGGGGGGGGCATTGAAGCGGGGGAGGGGGAGGAGCTGGGTGCGTATGGTGTGTGCGAGATCCTGTGTTGTGTTTGGGGGGGTGGATGAAGTGTAATGCATATACACATGGAGTGCACGCGCACACACACTACAGTATTTATATGCACACAAATACGCCACTCAATAATACATACGCCACTCAATAATACATACGCCACTCAATAATACAATACAAAGATACAAAATACAAACATACAAAATACAATCCTTCCACAACATACCCCACCCCAACACCCTACCTCATATGTGGCCTTGGGCATACGACACGCCTCATCAATGAGGGGAAACACACCCAGGCTGGATTTCCCCCCCACACCCCCCTCCAGCAGGTCTAGGCAATCTTGATTGTCCACAAACTCCACATGTGTCCAGTCTATTCCTTCCTGTACATACTCCTGCTGCTCTGCTTTGAATATAGTAGCATTGAATTGCTGTTGGAGCTTTTCATTTGCTAAATTGATGCACAGCTGCTCGAATGAATTTTCCACAAAGCTTTCAAAGCCGTAGATGTCAAGTATGCCGATGCTGTTGGGGGTGGTGGTGGCACTGCCAATGGTGGTGATCTTGCGGTTGGTGGCTGCAACAATCCAATCAAATAAACGTGCATACAACACCTGGAGGTGATGGTGGGTGTGTGTGGGGTGTATAGAAGCAGGCACTGTGTATATACACAGCATATGCACATATACAGCATATGCAGTGTGTTGCGCATGGTGAGTTGGATGATATCCGCCCCAAACACGTACACAGGCACCCCAAGTATGTACACCCCTACCCATCATGTGTAGCACACCCACACACCCCACTCCCTACAAATACCACCCCCCATATAATTCAGCCCCCACCTTGGCTAGTGCATCCCTCGCTTCAGCAGCAGCATGAGGTTCCAGGGTGATCACAATAGACTCCTCCACACTTGCTATTGTACGAGTGGTCAATGCACCCACCAATGCACCTGCATCCACCTGCAGCAGTGCTGCTGCCCTGTCACACGCCTCCTGGGCTGCTGGACCAGCCAGTACACACCCTGCCCCACCATCCTGGCCACTGGTGGGTGCAAATTCCACATTACCCAGATGCAACACAGCAGCAACGATGGACAGTACATGGTGTTGTTCTGTGGGGGTGATGCCAACAGTGCTCATGGCATCGATGGTTGCTCGGAATGCATCGGCATCGTTGATGGTGTCTAGGTGGTGGCAGGTGGAGCGGCTGAGGTAGGAAAATGCTGCAGGACCACCATGTAGACTGGGGGGGGAGGAAACGTGTGTAGTATGTGTGTGTTTGTGTGGAACGTATGTGTGGAATGTATGTAGAGTGCGTGTAGAATGTGTGTGTGTGTGAAGGTGTACAATGTATGAATAAACACAAGTTGTCTCATATAATAAGAGGGTTGTGATATGCATAATATAGTGTACTTGTTCGTAGCATAATATCGTGTGTTTATAAATGCAAGTGATTTCAACCCTCCCCTTGTTCTCTCTCTCTCTCTCTCTCTCACACACACACACACACACACACACACACACAC
>VFQP010002014.1_pt1 | contig 24188 bp, 28 predicted proteins | sample 3512351 | NCBI WGS metagenome assembly VFQP01 (sample SAMN10412372, study PRJNA504923) | tailings metagenome | isolation source: Relicate 1 Philex TSF1 revegetated site | place: Philippines: Tuba, Benguet | collected 2017-08-29
GTCATCGGCGACTACCTCACCGAGATCAACGTGACCTCGCCCACCGGCATCCAGGAAATCGACCGCTTCGACGAAACCAACATCGCCGGCCTGGTGTGGGACGCGATCGAGGCGCGCCGGGTGCGGATGTAGGCTCACGCCATCATATGTCGTTATCCCCGCGATCCCCGCGCACGCGGGGACCCAGCTCTTCGTAGAGCGCTATTTCCGCCGGTCGAAGCACCGGATGTGTTTGGAAGGCTTTAGGTAAACCCCGCAGGCGCTGCGGCCTTATGAAGAGCTGGGTTCCCGCGTGCGCGGGAAAGGTGATATTTCTGGAGGCAAATCATGTGGATCATGGTCTCCGGCCCTTACCGCAGCGGCGCGGCGACCGAGGAAGCGCGTGCCGCCAACCTGCGTGCCATGAACGAGGCGGCGGTGGCGCTTTTCCGGACGGGTCATGTCCCGGTTATTGGCGTGAACATGGCGATTCCGGTGATCGAGGCGGGCGGTGACTATGATTCGGTGATGATGCCGCTGTCGCTGGCGCTCGCCGAACGCTGCGACGCCTGCCTGCGGATCGGCGGACCCTCGGCCGGGGCCGATGACGAAGTCGCCCGGTTCCGGGTGCGCGGCCTGCCTGTCTATCAGCGGGTGCAGGACGTTCCCGCCGCCTGAAATCGGCGGAAGGACGCGCGGGCCCGCCATCCCGCAACAATCGGGCGCTACCATGCCCGCCGGTACGAGCGGCGGAACACGCATGGCTGAAAAACCGTCCACGAAATTGTTGCCAATCAATGAAGGTCTCCCAATATCCACGGCTTCAGGAGCGAGGCCGATGGATCTCAGCGAGGTTTTCGATAAATCGGGCAGTCTGCAGGCGCCGACCTATGGCGACCTGCGCCGCGAATTCAGGACGGCGCTGACCTACTGGCCCGAGCGCGCGGCGACCGATGACGTGCCGCGCGGCGACGGCCATACCGTGCTGGTCATTCCCGGCCTGCTGACCACCGACGCCTTCACCTTCGCCTTGCGCCAGTATCTGAAGGCCGTCGGCTACACGGCCGAAGGCTGGCACATGGGTTACAATTGGGGCCCGACGCCGCGGATCATCGACGGCCTCGGCAAGCGCCTGAAGCGGCTGGCCGACAAGTCCGGCGGTCCGGTCAGCGTCGTCGGCGTCAGCATGGGCGGCATCCTGGCGCGTCACCTGGGCCAGGAGCATCCCGAGCTGATCCGCAAGCTGGCCACCGTGGTCAGCCCGGTGCGCTTTCCCACGGCGTCTTCCCTGAAACCCCTGATCCATGCCTTGTCGCCATTCTACAGCAAGGACGTCAGCCCCAGCGATTACAGCCGCCCGCTGTCCATGCCGGTGATGGCGATCTACACCAGGGATGACGGCCTGATCGCGTGGGAAAGCTGCCAGGGCGCCGACGAGCACGCCCATCATGTCGAGGTCGAAGGCGGGCACGTCACCATCTGCCGCAATCCCCAGGTCCAGCGCGCGCTGGCCGAATGGCTCGGCCGAGGCGACTGACTTCGCCGCCATTTGCCGCTAGTTTCCGTTGGGAAACGAGGCAGCCATGGTCAAGCTCATCATCTTCGACGTGGACGGCACGCTGGTCGACAGCCAGGCATTCATCGTCGAAACCCAGCGCCGCACCTTCTTCGCCCACGGCCTGACGCCGCCGACGCCCGGACAGGGCCTGTCGCTGATCGGCCTGTCGCTGCGGGAATGGATGGAGCGGCTCGCGGGCCCAGACGCGCCGCTCGACGCCATGGTCGCCACCTACCGCCGCTTCATGCCCGTGCTGCGCAACGACCCGCAATATCGCGAGGTGCTGTTTCCCGGTATTCCGGCGCTGCTGGCCCGGTTGTCGGCACGGCCAGACGTCGCGCTCGGCGTCGCTACCGGCAACGTGATGGCGAGCATGGGCGCGATAATCAGCACCTTCGGCTGGCACGGCCTGTTCGATACCGTGCAGACGCCCGACAGCGCGCCCGGCAAGCCCGATCCCGGCATGATCCTGAACGCCATGGCCGCGACGGGCGCAGTGCCGCAGGACACGGTAATGATCGGGGACAGCACCTTCGACATGGCCATGGCGCGGGCCGCCGGCGTGACCGGCGTCGGCGTGTCCTGGGGCTACAACCCGCCGGCGGCGCTCTACGAGGCCGGCGCCGAGCGGGTCGTGGATTCGGCCGAGGCGCTGCGCTTCCTGCTCGACGCGCGGTTTCCGCCGGCAGAGCACGGCGCATGAGGGACCCGGAAACCCTTGAATTCTATGCGCGCGAGGCGGCGGCCTATGCCGCCGGCGCGCGCCAGGCGCAGGCCCGCCGCCTGGACGCGTTCCTTGCGCGCCTGAAGCGGGGCGCGCGGGTTCTCGAGCTGGGCTGCGGCGGCGGCATCGATGCGGCCGCCATGATCGCCGCCGGCTTCGACGTCGACGCCACCGACGGGTCGCCCGCGATGGCGGCTCAGGCAGCGGCCAGGCTGGGGCGGCCGGCCCGTGTCATGGCGTTCGCCGAGCTGGAGGCCGAGGCCGCCTATGACGCGGTCTGGGCCAATGCCTGCCTGCTGCACGTGCCGCGTGCCGGCCTCGCCGACGTGCTCGCCCGCGTGCACCGGGCGCTCGGACCGGGCGGGGTGTTCTATGCCGGCTACAAGGCGGGCGGCGGGGAGGGGCGTGACCGCTTCGGCCGCTACTACAATTACCCGGATCGGGCGTTTCTCGAAGCCGCCTATGGCGCGGCCGGTTCCTGGGCCGCGCTGGAATTCGAGGCGGCGGACGGCACCGGTTATGACGGCATCGCAACCCCGTGGCTGCATGCAAGCGCGTGCAAGCCGGGCTGACCGGCCTAGCTAAGGCGAGGAGGTATCTATCATGACACAGCCCGCCGAAGTCGAATATGCCAGCGAGCAGTTCCAGGACTGGCTCGCCGCGCTCAAGCAACGGGCGCTGCTCCAGACCCACAACCAGAGTCAGGCGATCATGCGCGGCGTGCTCGGCCAGCTGCGCCGCCATATGACCACGGAACAGGTGCTGGATTTCGCCGATGGCCTGCCGCCTCTGGCGCGCGGCATCTTCCTCGAGCGCTGGCGGCCGGCCGCGCCGGAGCCCCTGGCCTCGGCGGAGGATTTCGCCGCCGCGTTGGAGCGCCGGCTGTCGCCTCACGTCATTCCGCCCGACTCCGCGGCGGCCGACGTACTCGCCGTCATCGCCGCCCATGTGGAGGCGGGCGCGGCCGCCATCATGCGCGCGGCGCTTCCCGAGGCGCTCCGGCCGCTATGGCCCGAGCAGCCGGAAAAGCCGGGTGAGCCCGGCTATCTGCGGCGGCCTGCGGGTGCGGGCTGATCAGGCCCCGGCCGCTTGGACAATATCGATTGCGATAATAAGATAATCCTCGTAGAAGTGATTATCTGCAATGGCTTATAGGCCTGTCTTGCAAACGGACTTCGTTGCCTATTACCGGGAAAGGATCACGCCCAAACCGGCCTTTCCATCGCTTGACGCCCAGCGCGAGGCCGTGCGCCTCGCGATCGGCGGCGAGCCCGGCATGGCGTTCTTCGAGGTCGAGCGCGCCCGGCGCGGCGCCCGGCCCGCGCTGGCCGAGGCACTGTCGGCATGCCGCGCACGGCGCGCGGCCCTGGCCGTCGCGACCATGGACGGGCTGAGCCGCGACCGGCATTTCCTCCGCGCGCTGGTCGACGCGCAGGTGCTGGTCACGTTCTGCGACATCCCGGTGCCGGCCGGCGCCGGGGGGCGGTTCATGCTGCAGATGATGGCGCAGGTGGCCGAGCTGGAATCGGACCTCGCCAGCCGCCGTACGAAAGCTGGGCACCGCGCGCGGATCGACCGCGAGGGGCCGTGGGACCGCAATGCCCGCCACCATCTCGTGCCTGGCGCGGGCCAGGTCGCCGCCGCGCAGGCGGTGAAGGCGAGGGCCGACGACCGTGCGGCGGCGCTGGCTGATCATCTCCGCCGCTTGGCGGATCGCGGACTGACGCTGGCCGCCATCGCCGCCGAGCTCGAGGCGTCGAAGGCGCCGACGCCGCGCGGCGGGCGCTGGACGCCGACGGCGGTGAAGCGTCTGCTGGAAAGACTGGGATTGAGGGGCGCCCGCTAACCGGGGGCGCCCGGTTCTCGCGGTGCTTTCAGCCGGTCGTGGTCTTGCGCAGATGGGTGCGCAGCGACGCCAGCATATCCGCCGCGCGCCGCTCGTCCTCACCACGGGACAGCAGCGCCAGCGTCTTGGCGACGAATCCCCGATGCGCGGGTTCCTCGAAGGTCAGCGTCACCAGCGCGCCGCCCCGGGGCGCGGGCGCCATGGTCAGCCGCCATTGGCCCATGCCATCCTCATGACGTGGCTCGGCGCTCACAGGCGCCGGTTGCGGGCTCCCGTCCACCACCACGGCGGGCGACAGGGCGAAAATCACCTGGCGGCTTTCCGGGTCGCCGGCGCTTTGGGTGAAGCAGCCTTCGCCCAGCTTCTTGCCGGCCCAGCAGGTGGTGGGAAGGTCGCCTCCGCCATGGACCGCGAACACCGCCTGCCTGTCGCGCCGGCGCCAGCCCGACCAGTCGGGGAACAGGGCGGGGTCCGCCACCACCGCGTAGATATCGGCCGGGTCGTTGTTGATGGTCAGCGTCGCCACCGTGTCGCCGGAGGTCTGCATCACCGCGCGCCAGATCGCGATCACGGTCATGCCGACGCAGAACGCCACGAACAGTCCGGCGATACCCTTCAGAAGCGTCTTGCCCACGGCCTTCCCCTACCTGCGGCCTGCTATGGCGGCGCGGGTGGCAGCATACAGGAAAAGCGATGCGGCCGCCGACGCCAATCGCTAAGGTCGGGCTGCACCTGGGGAGGGAGACACCGCATGAGACCGCTGGCGCTGCACCAGATCACCGCCATGGAAGCCTCGCCGCCGGACCTGCTGACCATCGCCGGTCAGGTGGGCTGCCAGTTCGCCTGCGTCTTCACCCATCTGCCGTCGCCCGGCGTGCCGTTCCCGGCGGTGACCAAGGACATGGTCGGCGAGATGCGCGCCCGAATCAAGGCGACCGGCGTCGGCGTCTCCAACATCGAATATTTTCCGCTGACGGCCGAGGTGGACCTGAACGCATTCCTCTACGCCCTCGACATCGGCGCCGAGATGGGCGCGCACAGGCTGGTCACCCACATCCACGACACCGACGACACCCGCGCCGCCGACAATCTGGCGAAGCTCTCCGCGCTGGCGGCCGAGCGCAATCTGCAGGTTGGGCTGGAGTTCATGGGCCTGACGCCCGCCAATGCCTCGCTGGCACGGGCGGTGCGCTTCATCGATCTGGCGGGCAGGCCTGCCAATGCCGGCATCGCCATCGATTGCCTGCATCTCATCCGCACCGGCGGCACGCCCGCCGACGTCGCCGCCGTGCCGGCCGAATATTTCAGCTACGCCCAGCTCTGCGACGGGCCGGACCTGTCGGTGCAGGCCGACTACCTGGCGGAAGCGATGAACCGGATGGTGCCGGGCGAGGGCGTGTTTCCGATCGCCGCGATCCTCGATGCCATGCCTGCGGCGACCGCGGTCGATGTTGAAGTGCCGTCGATCACGGGCCAGCAACAGGGGCTTTCCGCGCTGGAGCGCGCACGGCGCGCCGTACAGGCAGGCCGCGCGTTGCTGGACGCCGCGCGCCCGACGCGCTGAGCGCCGTGGCGGACGGGTAGCGAATACGAAAAGCCCCGCCCATACGAAAAGACCGGCGCGTCACCCGAAGGCTCGGCGCCGGTCTCGGTCAGGTCGCGGCGGATCAGTTGCCGATATAGACGCCGAATCCCGGGCGGGAATAGCCGATACCATAGCCGCCATAATAGACGGGAGGCGGAGGCGGCGGTGCATAGTAGCCGCCGTAGTAGGCCGGCGGCGCGTAGTAGTAGCCGCTGTAGTACGGCCGGTAATACGGGCGATGGCCGTAATAGCCGCTATGGTGGTAGCCATGATTGTAACGGCCGTGATCGTAGTGGTATCCACCGTGATAGCGGTGGCCGTAGTCACGGTGGTCATAGTCGCCGCGTCCGTAGTCGCGAGCGCTCGCGGCGCCCGTGACGCCGACCGCGAGGGTCGCGGCGGCCAGCATTGTCATCAGAGTCTTGCGCATGTAATCGCTCCCACTGTCAGAGCATTGCCATGTCACAGCAATGTCAGGAGCCCATGATTAGTTCCATGCACGTGAATGCAGCCTGAACATTACAGGCTGTAGTATTTACGGTTGTTTTCCGGATCGAGGCAGCTTTGCGGCGAGATTGCCGCTTTTGGCCGGCGCTTGGCGCTCTCCCCGCGCCGGCCAACGCGCTATCAGCGACCGATATAGATGCCGAAACCCGGCTGGGAGTAGGTCACGCCATAGCCGTAGGGGGGAGGTGGGACGTAGTAAGGCGAAGGGGCATAGTAGCCGCTGTAATAGGGACGATAATGCCGGTGGTGGTTGTAGTGCTTGCGGTGATGCCGCCAGTTGCTGTGATACCGGTGATTGTGATGCCCGTGATAGCCATGGTTCCCATGGTATCCGTGATGCCGCTCGTAGTGGCGGTGGCCGTGGCCATGGTTGTCGCGGGCGGAGGCCTGGCCGGCGACGCCAAAGGCGAGAGCGGCCGAGGCCAGCAGGGTCAAAACCATCTTGTGCATTTTCTGCTCCTCTCGAAGAAGCATTGCCGACCTTGGCAATCTTCATTTAGGGGACACTACCGGGAGTAACGTGAATGGAGGCTGAATAGTTTCCATAAGTTGTATGAATGGTGCGCAGGCATTGCCCGCCCTTGATCGTTGCGTTCCCGCTTCGTGCCGGTAAACTGGCCGCCGGTTGGTTTTGGTGGATAGTTCAGGCCATTAGGGGGCGCATGATCGCGCATATCAGCACCGTCGCATTCTTCGGCATCGAGGCGCGGCTGGTCGACGCGCAGGTCCGCGTCATGGGCGGGTTGCCGGCCTTCGCCGTCGTCGGCCTGCCGGACAAGATGGTGGGCGAATCGCGCGAACGGGTGCGCGGCGCGCTCTCCGCCATCGGCCTGTCGCTGCCGCCCAAGCACATCACCGTCAACCTGGCGCCCGCCGACCTGCCGAAGGAAGGCAGCCATTTCGACCTGCCCATCGCCTTGGCGCTGCTGATCGCCATGGGGGTGCTGCCGTCCGACACCGCCGAGCGCTATTGCGTCATGGGCGAGCTGGGCCTCGACGGCTCCATCGCGCCGGTCGCAGGCGTGCTGCCTGCGGCGATCCGCGCCGGCGGCGAAGGCCTGGGGCTGATCTGCCCGGCGGCGTGCGGGTCCGAGGCGGCCTGGGCCGGATCGGTCGAGGTGGTGGCCGCGCCGGACCTGATTTCACTCATCAACCACCTGAAGGGCACACAGGTCCTGACGCCGCCCGAGCCGAAGCTGGCCGAGTCGCGGGGCGACGTGCCCGACCTGCGCGACATCAAGGGCCAGGAGGCGGCCAAGCGCGCGCTCGAGGTGGCGGCGGCCGGCGGCCATAATCTGCTGATGGCCGGCCCGCCGGGTTCGGGCAAGTCCATGCTGGCGGCGCGCCTGCCCGGTCTGCTGCCGCCGCTGTCGCCGGCCGAGGCGCTCGAGGTGTCCATGATCGCCTCCATCGCCGGCCAGCTCGACGGCGGGCGCATTTCGCGCACCCGGCCATTTCGGGCCCCGCACCATTCGGCGTCGATGCCGGCCCTGGTCGGCGGCGGCATCCGGGCGCGGCCGGGCGAGGTGTCGCTGGCCCATAACGGCGTGCTGTTCCTCGACGAACTGCCGGAATTTCCCCGCCAGGTACTGGATTCGCTCCGGCAGCCCATCGAGACCGGGCGGGTGATGGTGGCGCGGGCCAATGCCCATGTGGAATATCCGGCCCGGGTCCAGCTGGTCGCGGCCATGAATCCGTGCAAATGCGGTTATCTCGGCGATGCCGGCCTCGCCTGCAACCGGGCGCCGCGCTGCGCCGCGGACTATCAGGGCAAGATCTCCGGTCCGCTCTACGACCGAATCGACCTGCAGATCGAGGTGCCCGCCGTCGCCGCCGCCGACCTGTCGCTGCCGCCGCCCGCGGAAGGCACGGCCGAGGTGGCTGCCCGGGTCGCCGCCGCCCGCGAGGTGCAGTCGGCACGGTACGAGGCGCATGGCGCCGGGGTCCGCACCAACGCCCACGCCGATGGCGAGGTGCTGGAGGCGGTCGCGGCTCCCGACCAGCCGGGCCGTGCCCTGCTGACCCAGGCAGCGGACAAGCTGCGGCTGTCGGCGCGCGGCTATCACCGGGTGCTGCGGGTGGCGCGCACCCTGGCGGATCTGTCCGGCTCCGAGGGCGTAGGACGGGTGCATATCGCCGAGGCGCTGTCCTACCGACGGCTCACGGTGCAGCGCTGAGCGTGCCGCTCGCGGCGCCTGTGCGAAAGGCGTAGGCTGCCGCCATGTCCTTCCTCGCCGACAACACCGCTTACGAAACCTGGCTGCGCGACCAGTGCGACGTCGACGAACCCGGGCTCGTGCGCAAGCACGAGAAGATGGACAGCCATCCGTTCCCGTTCCTGCGCGCCACCTTCTTCCGCTGGGCCGCGCGGATCGAGACCACCTGCCCGCAGCTGATGGGCGCGCACGGGGTGCTCGCCGTGGGCGACACCCATCTGGAGAATTTCGGCACCTGGCGCGATGCCGAGGGCCGCTGGGTCTGGGGCTTCAACGATTTCGACGAGGCGGCGGTGATGCCCTGGCCGCTCGACCTGGTGCGCCTCGCCGCCAGTACCCGGGTGATGCCGGGGAAGACCATCGGCGGCAAGGAAGCGGCCGATGCCGTGCTCGACGGCTATCGGAGCGGGCTCGACCGGCCGCGCCCGACCCTGCTCGACGAGCAGGAGACCTGGATGCGCCCCTTCGTCGCCTGCACCGACGAGGATCGCCGCGCATTCTGGCAGGAGATCGCGGACCTGCCCGACATCGTCCCCCCGCCCCGCGCGCTGGAAGGGCTGAAACGCAGCGTGCCGCCCGGCGCGGTGATCGAGCGCCTTGCCAAGCGCACCAAGGGCGCCGGCGGCCTCGGTCGGCCGCGCTATGTGGCTGTGGCGCTGTGGCGGGGCGGCCATGTGGTGCGCGAGGCCAAGGCGCTGGTGCCGTCCACCTGGGAATGGCGACACGGCAGCGTTTCCGGCAACCATTTCATGGCGGCGGCGACGGGCCGTTACCGCTCGCCCGATCCGTTCCTGACGGCAGAGGGCGGCTTCATCTATCGCCGGATCGCCGCCGATTCGCGCAAGGTCGAGCTGAAGGACGTGGGCAACCCCGGCCTCACCGCCGACCTCGTCCGCGCCATGGGCTTCGACCTGGGCGCCATTCATGCCGCCACCGACGGCGCGGCCGCCCGCATTCTCGCCGACCTGGAACACCGCCCGGGCGACTGGCTCCGCGCCGCGTCCCGCACCGCCGCCAGGGCAGTCGAGGACGACTGGGAGGAATGGAAGCGGCGCTGAGGCGTGCCGACGCCGCCCTGCCGCCCGAATCTGCTCGACTTCCCGAAGTTGTTCGTGTCAGCCTTCGTGCATGAACGGGGAACAGTTGCAGCAGCTCATCGATCGCCAGGCGATCACCGACGGCCTCCACTGGTACACCAGGTGGGTCGATCTCAACCGCGTCGACATGCAGGTCCAGATCTTCACCGAAGATGGCCGTATCAGCTTCGGCGGAGACAACTGGACGGTAGGCCGCGCCAACATCCAGGCGCTGATCGACCCGCTGGTCCAGCTCTACTCCGCCACCCATCACTACATCAGCAATATCGAGATCACATTCGAGAGCGCCGACGAAGCGCGCTCGCAGTGCTATCTCCACGCCTGGCACCGCCCCGTGGCGGGCGGCGACAATTTCGTCCTCTACGCCCAGTACTTCGACCGCTGGGCGCGAACCGCCGAAGGCTGGCGGATCAAGGAGCGCCGCCTGAAGACCGCGGCGACCGAAGGACGCCCCGGCGGCGAGGCCGGCATGGACCTCATCGGCCGCGCGCCCAGCCGGCCGGCATAGCGCCCTCTCGGGTTCTCGTCAGATCAATCTCGTACGTTCCCGCAACGTCGCTCCGGAATCCATCAGTTGGCGTCCGTGCCCGACCGCCCTCCCCACCTCGAGAGGGAATATCATTCCTTCGTTATATGCATCACGGTGATTAAGTAACCAGTGTAAATTCAATATCTTGAGCTGATATTCGATGATGCCGGTTGATAAACATGCTGCGGCTGCCAGCTTGTAGGAGGCCGAAAAAATAGGGCGTCCCTAGGGACGCCCGAGTCTCCCCGTTGAAACTGATTGCCTCACCGCATAGGCGTGAAGCGGTTCCGTGATGAGTAGGCGGTGGTGCAGCCCGGGCCGCGTCCTGCGCGGAGGATGGTGTCTGCGAACTGCGTCACGGAGGATTGGATCTCGATCTGGCGCCTGAGAATTTTCAGCGCTTGTGAAGAATTTTCAGCATGTTTGGCGATTGCGGGTCCGGCGTCAACGCATTTTTCGCCCTGCCGGCCGATCGCGTGACGCCCGTTGCACCAAAGCCTATACTGGAAGGGCACGGACAGGCGCATCGGGGAGGACGCTTCATGGACCGGGTCAAGGGCAAGGTGGCACTGGTCACCGGCGGCGCCGATGGCATCGGCGCGGCGGCCGCGCGGCTGCTGGCCGCGGAGGGCGCGGCGGTGGTTGTGACCGACATCAACCGCGAGGGCGCCGAAGCGCTGGCCGACGAGATCGGCGGCCTGGGCATCGCCCATGATGCCGGCAGCGAGGCGGAATGGCACCACGCGATCCGGCTGGTGACGGAACGCTACGGCCGGCTCGACGTGCTGGTGAACAATGCCGGCATCGGCGCGGGCCTCGGCGATATCGAACACCAGACGCTCGACGATTATCACAAGGTGATGCGGGTCACCTGCGACAGCGTGTTCATCGGCTCGAAGCTGGCCATCGAGCTGATGAAGGGACGCGGCGGATCCATCATCAACGTCTCGTCGATCCACGGGATCAAGGCGGCCGCGCACGAAGCGGCCTATTCGGCGGCCAAGGGCGCGGTTCGCCTGCTGACGAAGTCGGTGGCGCTGCACTGCGCGCGCAACGGCTACCGGATCCGCTCGAATTCGGTGCACCCCGGATACATCCTCACCACCCAGATGATCGCCTGGATGGAGCGCGCGGCCAACAGCGCCGACCTGCGCACTGCGCTGCTCGCCCAGCACCCGATCGGCTTCCTGGGCGAGCCCGAGGACATCGCCAACGGCATCCTTTACCTCGCGAGCGACGAGAGCCGGTTCATGACCGGCTCGGAGCTGGTGATCGACGGCGGATACATGCTCTGACCATGGGCCGGGTCGCGGGAAAAGTTGTGGTGATCACCGGCGGCGCGGGGGGCATCGGCGCGGCCGCCGCGCGCTTGCTGGCGATGGAGGGAGCGTCCGTCGCGGTGACCGACATCGACCGCGATGGTGCCGAGGCGCTGGCCGGCGAGATCGACGGGCTCGGACTCCATCACGACGCGGTCAGCGAGGCGAGCTGGCGGCGGGTGATGGACGCGGTACGCGCCCGCTTTGGCCGGCTTGACGTGCTGGTCAACAATGTGGGCGGCGGGCTGCCGAACGGCGATATCGAGCAGCGAACGCTCGACGACTACCACGCGGTGATGCGGCGCAATCTCGACAGCGTGTTCATCGGCTGCAAGCTGGGCGTCGAACTGATGAAGGAGACGGGCGGGTCGATCATCAACCTGTCGTCGGTTCACGGCATTCGCGCCGCGGCGCACGAGGCTGGATATTCCGCTTCCAAGGGAGGCGTCCGCCTGCTGACCAAGTCGGTCGCGCTCCACTGCGCCCGCGCCGGCTACCGCATCCGGGTCAATTCGCTGCATCCCGGCTACATCCTCACCGCGCGGCTGAAGAACTGGGTGGCGACCAGTCCGGAGGGCGCGGCGCTGATGCAGTCGCTGATTGCCCAGCACCCGATCGGATTCCTGGGAGAGCCCGAGGACGTGGCCGCCGCCATTCTCTACCTGGCGAGCGACGAGAGCCGTTTCATGACCGGCTCGGAACTGGTGATCGACGGCGGCTTCCTGCTGTAGCGTGGATCAACTGACCGACGGCCAGTTCTGGCCCTAGATGACGCCCTTGGCCTTGAGGGCCGCCATCTCGGCGTCGCTCAGCCCGAGCAATCCGCCGAACACGGACTCGTTGTCCGAGGCCAGCGGCTTGCCGGCCCAGTCGATGCTTCCGGGCGTGCCGGTCAGCCTCGGCATCACATTGGCCATGGCCATGTCGCCGACACGGGTCGGTACGGTGGCGATGTTGCCGCGCGCGGCGTATTGCGGGTCCTCGAAAATCTCGTCGACCGAATAGACCGGGCCGCAAGGCACCTGGGCGTCGGCGCACTTGCCCAGCAGCTCGGCGCGGTCCATGGAGGCGGTCCAGGCGCCGACCATCGTGTCGACGGCGGCGCGGGCGGCCTCGCGCCTGGCGATGGTGCCGTAGAGGCCGTCGCCGGCCAGCTCGGGCCGGCCCATCAGCCGCGCGAGGCGCTCGAAGATCTTGTCGTTGGTGCAGGCGATGGCGACCCAGCGGCCGTCGCTGGTCGGATAATGGCTGTGCGGCACCGCGTTCACCGTGCCCGCGCCCATGCGCTGGCGAACGAATCCACCCTGCTGATAGGCGGGCGCCAGTTCGTCGAGGATGCGGAAGATGCTCTCGTAGAGGCCGACGTCGACCACCTGGCCGATCCCGGTCTTCTCCCGCGACCGCAGCGCCAGCAACACGCCGATGACGCCGTACATGCCGGACATGTAGTCGGCCAGCGTCGCCGAACCCGGTGTCACCGGCTCGCGGTCCGGATGGCCGGCGAGGAACGAGATGCCGCCGAACGCATTGGCGATGCGCCCGAAGCCGGGCAGCTCACGCATGGGGCCGGTCTGGCCGTAGGCGGAAACGCGCAGCATCACCAGCGCCGGGTTCTCGGCCGACAGCACGTCCCAGCCCAGGCCCCAGCCTTCCAGCGTGCCGGGCTGGAAATTCTCGCACAGCACGTCGGCCTCGCGCACCAGCCGCTTCAGCAGCGCGGCGCCCTCGGGCGTGCGCAGGTCGAGGGTCACCGGCTTCTTGTTGCGGCTTTCGCTCAGCCACACCAGGCTGTCGCCGCAATCCGTCGGCGTGCCGAAGCGGCGCAGCGGATCGCCGATCCGGGGCAGTTCCACCTTGATGACCTCGGCGCCGAACTCGGCCATCAGCGTGGCGCAATAGGGCGCGGCGATGAAGGTGGCCAGGTCCAGCACGCGGACGCCGGCAAGGGGACGGGGATCGGTGGACGTGAACATGGTCACCTCGCGGGAATGGGGCTCGCCGGCCCACATACACTCTTGGCGCGGGATTTCCTACCATCGCCGCGCGGATCGCGCGATGATCGCCGGTCTTTCAGGGAGGGGATGCCATGGATCTGGGAATCGCCGGCCGCAAGGCCATCGTCAACGGCGGCAGCGCCGGCATGGGCAAGGGTAGCGCCAGGGCGCTGGCGCGGGAAGGCGTCGACGTCTGGCTGGTGGCGCGCGGCGAGGAGCGGCTGGTGGCCGCCGCCGCCGAAATCGCCCGCGAGAGCAACGCCAGGGTGACGCCCGTCGTCGCCGACCACAGCACCGTCGCCGGCCGGGCGAAGATCCTCGAGGCGTGCCCCGAGCCGGACATCCTGGTGATGACCTGCGCGCCGCCGGTCACTACCGGCGATTACCGCGACATCGCGCCCGACGACTGGCGGCTGGGCCTCGAGACCACCCTGCTCAGCCCGATCGAGATGATGCGGGCGACTATCGACGGCATGGTCGCGCGCGGCTTCGGGCGCATCGTCAACATCGCCACCGGCGCGGCGAAGTATCCGGCCGAGATCCGGCTGCTGTCGGGCGCGCCGCGGGCCGCGCTGGTCAACTACACCGTCGCGGTGTCGAAGAAGGTCGCGAAGCACAACGTCATCATCAACAATCTGCTGCCCGGCATGTTTCACACCGCCACCATCCACGACCGGATGACCGCGCTGGCCGAACAGAACGGCACCTCCTATGACGAGGAGGTGCAGAAGTTCGTCGGCCAGTGGCGCATCCCGGCCGGCAAGTTCGGCGACCCGGACGATCTCGGCGCGTTCTGCGCCATGCTCTGCAGCCAATATGCCAGCTTCGTCGTCGGCCAGAGCCTGGTGATCGACGGCGGCCTGATCAACTCGACGTTCTGACCATGACCGACGAGCGACGCATCGCCGATGCCGCCATGTCGCTGGAGCGCCGGGTCGCGGCCATGGTCGCCGACATGCGCGGGCGCCGAGGCATGACCCAGGCCGCGCTGGCGGAATTGCTGGGCGTGGCGCCCGAGCGCGTCGCGCGGCTTGAGAGCGTCGAGGCGGGCGAGGCCGCCAGCCTCGCGTTGCTGGCCGGTATCGCCGAGCGCCTCGACTTCCACGTGACCCTGGCGCTGCACGACCGGCGGCCATCGGCGGCCGCCGAGCTGGGGCAGACTGAAGCCGCGCCGGTTGAAACCCTGGCGGCCGTGTCGCTCGATGACGGCATCCAGCTGGGAGACGCGCAGGACATCGTCCTCACGGATGACGTCGCCATCACGATCCCGGACGATCCCGGCGGCAGCTTCCTGCTGGACGACGGCGCGGCCGGCATGGTGTCCGCGAGGAAGGACGACACTTTCTCGCCCGGCGGCGGCGACGGCGGCTTCAGCGACGGAATGGGGAATTAGCGACAGGCGGAGAAGCCGCCGTCGTCGTGCGGCTGTTCAGCGGCGTGGTTTTCCGGATCCGGCAAGTGCATACAGGCCCTGATTGCCGCGGTGCCACGCTGCGGTCAGCTTGAAGCGGTCGATGCGCCAGCCTTGCGCGGTGCGGACCAGGCCGAAGCGATAGTGGCCGCCCATGGTCGCGCTGCCATCGCCCTCGGCGTTGGCGAGAAAGTGCTCCGCCTGCACATAGGCGGTCACCGTGGCCCGCCCGGGCGCGATGTCATAGGTGAAGTTGCTCAGCAGGTGCTGCGTCGCGTCGAACCGGCGCAGGAAGCCCTCGATCCCGGCGGCCCAGTCCGCCGCCCTGGCGGTGACCGGGGGCTGGCCGTTGAAGTCCGACAGGTCGTATTCGCATTCCTCGGCGAAGACCGCGCGGTAGAGCGCCATGTCGACGGTATCCACGGCCACCGCAAACGCCATCAAGGCGTCGCGCAGATCCTCGCGGTCCCTGAGGGCCTGGAGATCGGTCATCACATACCTTTTTCGTGCATCCGCGCCACGGCGCTTGCCCGGAGTCGGGGAGGATGGCACCTTGCCCCAAACCGGCACCGTGTTTCGAGGGGGAAATCACCAGCCAGGATGACCATCGACATATTTCTGCAGCAACTGGTCAACGGGCTCACGCTCGGCGCCTTCTACGGCCTGATCGCCCTCGGTTACACGATGGTGTACGGCATCATCGGCATGATCAACTTCGCCCATGGCGACATCTACATGATCGGCGCCTTCGTCTCGCTGATCGGCTTCCTGGTGTTCAGCACCGTCGGCATTGCGTCGGTCCCGCTCGCCATCGTGCTGGTGCTGGTGCTCGCCATGTTCTTCACCGCCTGCTACGGCTGGGCGGTCGAGCGCATCGCCTACAGGCCGTTACGGGGATCGCCCCGGCTGGCGCCGCTGATCTCGGCCATCGGCATGTCGATCCTGCTGCAGAACTACGTGCAGATCACCCAGGGCGCGCGGGTCAAGCCGCTGCAGCCCATGGTCGACGGCGCCTACCGCATCACCCTCGGGCCTGACGCCCATCTCAACGTCAGCGTCCTGCAGGGGGTGATCATCCTGCTCACGCTGGGCCTGATGCTGGGCTTCACCTGGCTGATCAAGCGGACCTCGCTGGGCCGTGCCCAGCGCGCCACCCAGCAGGACATGACCATGGCCGGGCTGCTGGGGGTCAACGTCAATCGCACGATCTCGATCACCTTCGTCATCGGCGCGTCGCTGGCCGCCGTCGCCGGGATGATGGCGACGCTGTATTACGGGGTGATCGACTTCTATATCGGCTTCATCGCCGGCATCAAGGCGTTCACCGCCGCCGTGCTCGGCGGTATCGGCTCGTTGCCGGGCGCCATGCTGGGGGGCCTGCTCATCGGCCTGATCGAATCCTTCTGGCCGGTGTTCTTCAACCTGGAATACCGGGACGTGGCCGTGTTCGGCATCCTGGTGCTGGTGCTGATCTTCCGCCCGACCGGCCTGCTGGGCCGGCCCGAGATCGAGAAGGTCTGAGCCGCATGGACGACAGCCGAGCTAGGCCGCCGATCGCCGCGATGCTGCGGGATGCCGCCGTCGCCGGCGGCATGGCGGCGCTGCTGGCGATCCCGCTGCTCGGCCTGCGGCTGCAGGATTCCGTACGCGGCCTCAGCCTCGGCTACCGCTGGAGCTGGGTGATCTATGCCGCGGTCGGCGTCTTCGTCGGGCGGCTCGCGCTCGGGGTGATCGCCCGTTCGGTCGCGCCGCGGGCGCGCCAGTGGTCCGCCCGCCAGGATTTCGGCAGTCGCCTGCCGAAGGATCTCGGCGTCAAGATCGGCTGGGGCCTCGCCATTTTCGCCGCGCTGATCCCGGTGCTGTTCTTCTGGGAGCTCCGGGTGGTCGACGTGGTCACCGTGATCCTGCTCTACACCATGCTCGGATGGGGCCTGAACATCGTCGTCGGCCTCGCCGGGCTGCTCGACCTGGGCTATGTGGCGTTCTATGCCATCGGCGCCTACACCTACGCGCTGCTGTCGGTGAATTTCGGCTTCTCGTTCTGGGCCTGCCTGCCCATCGCCGCGCTGACCGCCATGGGGTTCGGCGTATTGCTCGGCTTCCCGGTCCTGCGCCTGCGCGGCGACTACCTCGCCATCGTCACCCTCGGCTTCGGCGAGATCATCCGGGTCATCCTGCTCAACTGGGCCGAGGTTACCGGCGGTCCCAACGGCATCATGCAGATCCCCGGACCCAGCCTGTTCGGGCTCGATTTCAAATACAACGCCGCCTCGGGAACGGGCTTCGCCGAATTCTTCGGCCTGCCCTACGACCGGGCCTACGGCATGATCTTCCTCTACTACGTGATCTTCCTGATGGCGCTGGGCACCACGCTGTTCGCCCAGCGGATGCGGCGGTTGCCGACGGGGCGCGCCTGGGAGGCCCTGCGCGAGGACGAGATCGCCTGCCGGAGCCTGGGCATCAACCCGGTCACCGTGAAGCTGTCGGCCTTCGCCATCGGCGCGTCCTTCGCCGGCCTAGCCGGCGTGTTCTTCGCCACCCGCCAGGGCCTCGTTACCCCGGAAAGCTTCACGTTCATCGAATCCGCCACCATCCTTGCCATCGTCGTGCTGGGCGGCATGGGCAGCCAGATGGGCATCGTGCTCGCCGCCGTGCTGCTGGTCGGTCTGCCGGAATGGGCCCGCGATTTGCGCGAGTACCGCATGTTGGCGTTCGGCGGCGCCATGGTGCTGATCATGCTGTGGCGGCCGCAGGGCCTGCTGTCGCACCGGTCGCCGACGGTGACCCTGGGCGGCGGCGAGAAGCAGGCCGTGTCATGAGCGTGCTGCTCGACGTCGATCACCTGACCATGCGCTTCGGCGGCCTCACCGCCATCAGCGACCTCAACTTCCAGGCCCGGCGCGGCGACATCACGGCCATTATCGGCCCCAACGGCGCCGGCAAGACCACGGTCTTCAACTGCCTTACCGGCTTCTACCGGCCCAGTGTCGGCAAATTGGAGCTCGCCCACGACGACGGCCGCCATTTCCTGCTCGAGCGGATGCCGGATTTCCGCATCGCCCGCGATGCCAAGGTGGTGCGCACCTTTCAGAACATCCGCCTGTTCACCGGCATGAGCGTGCTGGAGAACCTGGTGGTCGCCCAGCATCTGGCGCTCACCCGCGCCTCGGGCTACGCGATCGCGGGCCTGCTGCACCTGCCGGTCTACCGCAGGGCCGAGGCCAAGGCGGTCGAGCTGGCGCGCTACTGGCTCGACAAGACCAACCTGACCGCCTTCGCCGATACCCAGGCCGGCAGCCTGCCCTACGGCTCCCAGCGCCGGCTGGAGATCGCCCGGGCGCTGTGCGCCGGGCCCGTGCTGCTGTGCCTCGACGAACCCGCCGCCGGCCTCAACCCGCGCGAGTCCGATGAACTCTCGGCGCTGCTGCTCGACATCCGGCGCGAACATGGGCTGTCGATCCTGCTGATCGAGCACGACATGAGCGTGGTCATGCAGATTTCCGATCACGTGGTGGTACTCGACCACGGCGCCTGCATCGCCAAGGGCGCTCCGGCCGAGGTGCGCGCCAACCCGGCGGTGATCAGCGCCTATCTCGGCACGCCCGAGGACGAAGCCTTCGCGATGAAAGGAGGCGCGTGATGCTCTCGGTGCGCGGCCTCACCACCGGCTACGGCCGCATCGAGGCGCTGCATGGCGTCGACATCGACGTCGCTGCCGGCGAGATCATGACCCTGGTCGGCGCTAACGGCGCGGGCAAGACGACCCTGCTGATGAGCATCTGCGGCCGTCCGGTGCCCTGGCAGGGCTCCATCGTCTTCGAGGGCGAGGAGATCACCGGGCTGGAGCCGCACGAGATCGTCCGTCGCGGCATCTCGCACGTCCCCGAAGGCCGCCGCATCTTTCCGCGCATGAGCGTGATGGAGAATCTGCAGATGGGCGGCTACGCGGCCGACCCGAAGCATTTTCCGTCGGACCTCGAGCGGGTGCTCAGCCTTTTTCCACAGCTCAAGCCGCGCCTGTCGCAGCGCGGCGGCACCCTGTCGGGCGGCGAGCAGCAGATGCTCGCCATGGGCCGCGCGCTGATTTCGCGGCCGCGCCTGCTGCTGCTCGATGAGCCGTCGCTCGGGCTCGCGCCGCTGATCGTGCGGCAGGTGTTCGAGATCATCGGCGCCATCAACCGCGACGAGAAGATGACCGTGTTCCTGATCGAGCAGAACGCGTTCCAGGCGCTCAAGCTGGCCCACCGCGCCGCGATCCTGGTCAACGGCAATGTCACGCTGCGCGGCTCGGGCGCCGAACTGCTCGCCAACCCGGCGGTGAAGGCAGCCTATCTCGAAGGCGCCGCGCCGGCGCCGGAGGCGGGCGCATGAGCTGGCAAGGCCTGTTCGGCACCACGCCCGGCGTGTCGTTCGCCGTCACCCTCGTGTTCATGGGCGGCTGCGCGCTGATGGCCGGCCGCTCGCTGGCCAATCTCTGGCGTCCCTGGTGGGCGGTGATCCCCTACATGGCGCTGCTCGCGCTGGCCGACCGCTTCCTGATCTACGCCCTGTTCGGCGGCGAGCTGCTCTCGGCGACGGGCTATGTGCTCGATGCCCTGCTGCTGACGGCCGTGGCGATCCTGTCCTACCTGGCCGCGAGGGCCGCCCTCATGGCGAAGCAGTATCCCTGGCTGTTCGAACGGGTGGGTCCGTTCGCCTGGCGCCGGAAGCGCCGCGCATGACCCTCTCTCCTTGCAGTCACCCCGGCAGCCGGTATTCTCACCGCTGCAACCGCGTTTACCACCAGCCATACGGGTTCCAGCCATGCGCCGTTTCAAGCTAGCCGCCATCGCGGTCGCCGCCCTCGTCCTTGCCTCCTGTGGCAAGGAGGACGAGATCGTCATCGGCGTCGCCGGTCCGATGACCGGCTCGGAGGCCTCGATCGGCGAGCAGATGCGCAAGGGCGCCGAAAAGGCGGTCGCCGACATCAACGCCGCCGGCGGCGTTCTCGGCAAGAAGGTGAGGCTGGTGGAAGGCGACGACGTCTGCGATCCCAAGCAGGCGGTCAGCGTCGCCAACGATTTCGTCTCGAAGGGCGCGGTGTTCGTCGCCGGCCATTACTGCTCGGGCGCCTCGATCCCCGCGTCGGACGTCTATGCCAGCGCCGGCATCGTCCAGATCTCGCCGGCCTCGACCAATCCCCAGTTCACCGAGCGCGGGCTGAAGAACGTGTTCCGCGTCTGCGGCCGCGACGATGCCCAGGGCCCGACGGCGGCCGACTACATCGCCGCCAAGTTCCCCGGCAAGAAGGTCGCCGTGGTCGACGACAAATCCACCTACGGCAAGGGCCTCGCCGACCAGTTCCGCGCCGCGCTCGAGGCCAAGGGCGTCACGCCGGTGCTGGTCGAATCCATCACCGCCCGCGAGACCGACTACAGCGCCCTGGTCACCAAGCTGCGCCAGTCCGGCGCCGAGATTGTCTATTTCGGCGGCTACAAGACCGAGGCCGGCCTGATCGTGCGCCAGATGCGCGGCGCCGGCGTACAGGCCACGCTGGTGGGCGGCGACGCCCTGGTCACCGAGGAGTTCTGGACCATCACCGGCGACGCCGGCGCGGGCACGCTGATGACCTTCGGGCCGGACCCGCGGCTGCTGCCGCAGAACGAGGCGCTGGTGAAGGCCTTCCGCGACGAGAAATACGAGCCCGAGGCCTACACCCTCTATACCTACGCTTCGGTGCAGGCGTGGGCGCAGGCGGCGGCCAAGGCGGGCGACACCAAGGCCGAGGCCGTGTCGGACGCGCTGCGCGCCGGCAGCTTCGAGACCGCGCTCGGGACCATCGATTTCGACGACAAGGGCGACAATTCGGCGCCGGGCTACGTCTTCTACGTCTGGAAGGACGGCAAGTACGTCTACGCCGAATAAGACCGTGACCGACGCCCAGCCAGAGTTCGTCGCCCGTCCCGGGCCGCTGCGCCGTCTCTACCTGTGGACCATGCGCCAGGCCCAGGGCAAGCACGCCTGGCGCAGCCTCGCCGCGGTGTCGTTCGCGGAAAGCTCGTTCTTTCCGATCCCGCCCGACGTGATGCTGCTGCCGATGATGCTGGCCGACCGCAAGCGGGTGTTCCTGCTGGCGGGCCTGTGCACCGTCGCCTCGGTGCTCGGCGGTATCGTCGGCTATGCCATCGGCATGTTCCTGTTCGACAGCATCGGCAACTGGCTGGTGTCGCTCTACGGCTACGAGGCCAAGATGGAGGCGCTGCGGCACCAATATGCCGAGTACGGCGCTTGGATCATCCTGATCAAGGGCGCGACGCCCATACCGTACAAGCTGATCACCATCGCATCGGGGATTTTCCACTATCCGTTCGCCATGTTCGTGCTGCTCTCGGTGATCACCCGTGCGGCGCGGTTCTACATGCTGGCGGTACTGATCCATCTGTTCGGCGAGCCGATCCGCAATTTCGTCGAGAAGCGGCTGGAATGGGTGATGATGGGCGTCGCCGTCGCGGTGGTCGCCGGCTTCGTCATCGCCCATTACCTGCTCTGAGGCGCCGGTAGGGGGAGCACGTCATGAACGCGGCCATGAGCAAGCTGGTCTGGGTCCTGGTCGCACTGGCCGGCGCGGGCGCCATGGCCGTCGTCGCCCTCAGCCGCGGCGAGCACGTAAACGCCATGTGGCTGGTGATCGCCGCCGCCTGCGTCTACCTCATCGCCTACCGGTTCTACGGCCTGTTCATCGCCCAGAAGGTGCTGCGGCTCGACCGTAACCGGCACACGCCGGCGGTGCTGCACAATGACAGCCTCGACTATGTCCCGGTCGACAAATACGTGCTGTTCGGCCACCACTTCGCCGCCATCGCCGGCGCCGGGCCGCTGGTCGGACCCGTGCTGGCGGCCCAGATGGGCTATCTGCCAGGCGTGCTGTGGATCCTGGCGGGCGTAGTGTTCGCCGGCGCGGTGCAGGATTTCGTGATCCTGTTCCTGTCGGTGCGGCGCGACGGGCGCTCGCTGGGCGACATGATCAAGTCCGAACTGGGCACGGTACCCGGCATCATCGCCATGTTCGGCGTGCTGATGATCCTGATCATCCTGCTCGCCGTCCTCGCGCTGGTGGTGGTCAAGGCGCTGGCGATCAGCCCGTGGGGCACGTTCACCGTCGTCGCCACCATTCCCATCGCCATATTGATGGGCGTCTACGGTCGCTATATCCGACCGGGGCGGATCGGCGAGATGTCGCTGATCGGCTTCGTGCTGCTGATGGCCTCCATCATCTACGGCCAGCACGTGGCCGAAAGCCCGCTGCTGGCGCCGCTGTTCACCTGGTCGGGCGAGACCCTGGCGCTGGTGCTGATCGGATACGGCTTCGTCGCCGCGGTGCTGCCGGTCTGGCTGCTGCTGGCGCCGCGCGATTACCTGTCCACCTTCCTTAAGATCGGCACCATCCTCGCGCTCGCCATCGGCATCTGCTTCGTGATGCCCGAGTTGAAGATGCCAGCGGTCACCCGGTTCATCGACGGCACCGGCCCGGTGTTCGCCGGCGGCCTGTTCCCGTTCCTGTTCATCACCATCGCCTGCGGCGCGGTCTCGGGCTTCCATGCGCTGGTCGCGTCGGGCACCACGCCCAAGATGCTGGAGAACGAGACCCAGGCCCGTTTCATCGGCTACGGCGCCATGCTGGCGGAATCCTTCGTCGCGGTGATGGCGCTGATCGCCGCCTGCGTGCTCGACCCCGGCGTCTATTTCGCCATGAACAGTCCGGCGGCGCTGGTCGGCACCACGCCCGAGGCGGTCGCGGCGACGATCTCCGGCTGGGGTTTCCTGGTGACGCCCGAGACGCTGACCCAGGTGGCCCACGACATTGGCGAAAGCACCATCCTTGCCCGCGCCGGCGGCGCGCCCACCCTTGCCGTGGGCATGGCGCACATCCTGTCGGCGGCGATCGGCGGGCAGGCGCTGACCGCGTTCTGGTACCATTTCGCCATCCTGTTCGAGGCGCTGTTCATCCTCACCACCATCGATGCCGGCACCCGCGTGTGCCGCTTCCTGATCCAGGACATGCTCGGTACCGCGATCCCGCCGCTCAAGGACACCAAGTCCTGGACCGGCAATCTGCTGGCGACGGGGCTCGCGGTCTCTGGCTGGGGCTATTTCCTCTATCAGGGCGTGGTCGATCCGCTGGGCGGCATCAACACGCTGTGGCCGCTGTTCGGCATCGCCAACCAGATGCTGGCGGCGATCGCGCTGGTGCTGGCGACCGTGGTGCTGGTGAAGATGAAGCGCGAGCGCTACGCCTGGGTCACCGCCGTGCCCTGCCTGTGGCTGCTGATCTGCACCCTCACCGCCGGCTGGCAGAAGGTGTTCCACGACAACCCGGCGATCGGCTTCCTCGCCCATGCGCGCAAGTTCGCCGATGCCGCGGCGACCGGGCAAATCCTCGCCCCAGCCAAGTCGCTGGAGCAGATGAACCGGATCATATTCAATGATATGGTCAATGCCAGCCTGTGCGGCCTGTTCATGGCGGTCGTGCTGGCCATGGTGATTGCGGGGGCGATCACCATCCGCCGGGCCCTTCTGGACCCGAAACCGAGCGCGCGCGAAACCCTGGAGGGGACATATGCGTGATTATCGGAGTTACAGCACCTACCTGGCGCGTGCCGCGCGCCTGATGGTGGGTCTGCCGGACTACGATCTCTACGTCCTGCACCGCAGGATCCACCATCCCGAAGAACCGATCATGTCGCGCGAAGAGTTCTTTCGCGAGCGGCAGGAAAGCCGCTATGGCGGTGGCGGCCGTATCTCGCGCTGCTGTTGAAGCGCCGTGCGGATCGGCATTGCTTCCATGGCGGAAAGTTCTAGAGTGCCGCGCGCCGCTGGCCCGGCGCTGTGAGAACGTTTCGTCAGTCCGGGAAGCTCGTGACCGTTTCGCTTCCGGCGAGTGCCAACCCTAGTTCGCGGACTTCAGTTCCTTGACCTCAGACGACCACAAGCCTTCGGGCGTCAAGCTGGCCATCGCCGCCATTGGCGTGGTGTTCGGCGACATCGGCACCAGCCCCCTCTACACCATGAAGGAGGCCTTCCTCGGCCCCCATCAGCTCGATCTCGGCACCGCCAACGCCAGCCTTTACATCTATGGCCTGGTGTCGCTGATCTTCTGGGCGGTCATGCTCGTGGTGTCGTTCAAATACGTCACCCTGATGATGCGGGCCGATAACAAGGGAGAAGGCGGCTCGCTCGCGCTCCTGGCGCTGGTCAGCCAGCTGACACATGGATCGCGGCTGATCCCCGTCGTGTCGCTCCTCGGCATCTTCGCCGCCGCGCTGTTCTACGGCGACAGCATGATCACCCCGGCCATTTCGGTGCTTTCGGCGGTCGAGGGTCTCGAGGTCGTGGCGCCGTCGCTGCACACCTATATCGTGCCGATCACCGTGCTCATCCTGATCG
>VFQP010002015.1_pt1 | contig 24179 bp, 24 predicted proteins | sample 3512351 | NCBI WGS metagenome assembly VFQP01 (sample SAMN10412372, study PRJNA504923) | tailings metagenome | isolation source: Relicate 1 Philex TSF1 revegetated site | place: Philippines: Tuba, Benguet | collected 2017-08-29
GTCTCTCGCCGCCTGCATCAAGGGCCGGAGCATCGATCGAGGGGTAGCAATAGATTCCGCCGACACTTCCTTGGCTGTATCCGTCGCGCTCGAGGACGGCGCGGAATGGCGCAGGAATGGAGACGCGCCCTTTGGCGTCGATCTTGTTGGTGAACGTTGAGACAAAGCGGTCCATCCCTTTTTTGAGCCTCGCTCTTCAACGCCACACGACAGAACCAAGACTTCAGGAACGCTTTGAAAACGGCCAACTGGCCGGTGCTACCCGTCCGCGCCCGGGGCTGGGCCGTGGCGGTCGCTCGTGCTTCGGCCCTCTCTCGAAGCAGGCGCCACGACCACGGGCCCTTGCCCGGTGCGGTCGGGCATATATGGGATGCCATGGTTCGATATGGGCGTCAATGGATCGTTAAGGATTTTGGAGGGTCGACACCCTGTACATGTGGGCAAATCAGTGCCGGTGGACCGGGTCCGGGCAGACCTTTCGCCCGCCGCAGTCGCATCCGATATTCTCAGGCGAGGGACATCGCAGAGGAGCACGCGCGTGGACGAATTCTGGCGCCGGGGTAGGGCCTTGATCGCCGGCCTGGCGCTCGCGTGTGCGTTGGCGGTGGGCCTGAGCCAAGCGGCGGTGCCTGCTCCAGAGATGCCGGACGGACCTGGCGGCCGCATCACGGTGTCGGCGCCCGGGCAGGATCCGGTGGCCCTCAATTTCGAGGAGCGAGGGGCGGGGGAAACTGTCCTGCTGCTGCACGGGCTCGGCGAGTCGAGCTTCACTTGGCACGACGTCATGCCCGCGCTCGAGGCCCGTTACCGGGTCATCGCGCTGGATTTAAAAGGCTTCGGCAAATCGGATAAGCCCGAGGACGCGGCCTACTCAGCCGATGACCAGGCGGCCCTCGTGGCCCGCTTCATCCTCGACAAGAACCTCGATGGCATCACCCTTGTCGGCCACTCCTTCGGTGGCACGGTTGCGCTCCGCACGGCCCTCGCCGAGGGGATCGCGGGGACGAGCCGCGTTCGCCGCATCGCCGTCATCGGGGCGCCCGCGCTTCCGCGCTCGACCGCGCGCTATCTCGATCTCGTCAAGACGCCGGTCATTCCTGATACGCTCGCGTCCGCGCTTTCGCCCGAGGCGCTCGCCCGCCTCCTGCTGCGGGAGGCGAGCGGCGGCAGCGTGGCCTCGAACGAAGACATCGAGGGTTATGCAGCCCCCTATCGCGATCCCGCAGCCATGCGCGCGTTCTTCGCAACCGCGCGCACCATCGTCATGGAAACGGACGCCGAGGCGATCGCGAAGCGTTATGAGGCGATCGCGCAGCCGGTTCTAGTCGTGTGGTGCCGCAAGGATCCGATCGTGCCCCTGAGTGCCGGCCGTAAGCTCGCCGCCACGTTACCTCGCGCGCACCTGTCCATCATCGAAGGCTGCCATCACTTGCCGCAGCACGAGCGTCCCAAGCAGCTTTTGAAGACATTGGGCGCCTTCATCGCGCGTTAGGCTGAGAACGGCTTGAGCATCTGCGCGAGATGAACTAGGTCTCGACAAACACTCACGAAAGAGGACGCGGAAAACCGCGGAGACGGGCATGAGCGACGTGCGCTGCATTTGTGCGATCGGATTGAGCGGCCAATTGGGGCTTCACGGTGAATTGCCGTGGGAAGGCGATCCCCGGCCGGAGTTCAAGGCCGACGTCGCGCGCTTTTTCGATATCACGCGCGGCCATGTGCTGATTGCTGGCCCCAAGACCATTGGCGCCGTGCCCGATTTCGCGCGGGCCGAGATGACACTCCGCGTCGCCCGTTCGCATGAAAATCCTGAAGACGTGCTCGCGGAGTTCGCCGATCGCGTTGTCTTCATTGGCGGTGGACCTGCCCTCTGGGACGTCTACGCGAAGTACATCATGCACTGGGACATCACGCGCCTTCCCTATGACGGCCCGGCCGACCGCTGGTTCGACCCCAAGTGGCTGCTGACTGGCAAGGGCCGCCCGCTCTAAGCGCGTCCGCAGAGGATAGCGAATGGCCAAGCACCGGATCTATACGACGAGCTTCGCGAGCGTTTATCCGCACTACGTCACGAAGGCGGAGAAGAAGGGACGGTCGAAATCCGAAGTCGACCATATCATCCGCTGGTTGACCGGCTACGGTCAAAAAGACCTGGACGCGCAGATCGAGAAGCGAACGGATTTCGAGACTTTCTTCGCACAAGCCCCGGCGATCAATCCCGCGCGGGCGCTGATCAAAGGCGTGGTGTGCGGCGTCCGCGTGGAGGACATCGAAGAACCGACGATGCGCGAAATCCGCTACCTCGACAAACTCATCGACGAGTTGGCGCGCGGCAAAGCGATGGACAAGATCCTGCGAACGCCCGGCTAGGATAGCGCCCCGACGTTCGCCGGCTCAATCGTCGTTGTCGCACTCGATCCGCTCTTTGTAGTAGCCGCGACGCCACTTGCGCTCGATGCGGCAGTTCGGGCCGTAGATGTCCGGCTCGTCGGCGAAATAGTAGCCGTATGGGATGTAAACCTCATAGGCGGGTGCGCGCGAGAGAGGCGCTCCGTAATACGCGCGATAATCGCGGAAATTTCGCTGTTCGTAGTAGTCGTCATCGTCCCAGTCGTGGCCGGCGCTGGCGGATACGCTGGACGCGGCGAGCAGGACGAGAACGGCAGCGATGCGGTTCATGACCAGGCTCCTCATTACAACCGCGTTGTGAGGGCGATCAGAAACCGGACGGAACGGTCTGTCAAATGGACCTCCGTCGCATGGTAGACGCGCCCCGGACCTCGCGGCCCGGGGCGGCAACTTTCTCGAAATGGATTAGTCGCGCGGACCGCGGCACTTGATGCGTTCGTAGTAGTCGCCGTCCGTTTCCCATTCGCGCGTGATCTTGCACGGGCCGTCCCGGAACTCCTCCTTCACGTCGCGCCCCATCGGGCCGTAGTGCGCGGCGATGCGTGCATAGAGGCCGCCGGGCGGAGGTCCGGCATGCGCAGGAGCCGCGGCAGGATCCGACGAGAAGCTATCGTCGCGGGCCAGGAGAGGGGTCGCGCCGAGGATTAGCGCGGCGGCCAGGGGGAGGATTGCTTTCATGGAAAATGTCCTTCTAGTGTTAAGCCGACGGGGGGTTAACGCCCATGGCGTCCTTTGGTTGTTGCGATGCGACGAATTAATGGAATGTCGATGTAAAACAAGACTGTGGCGATAGTACATCGCAAGCCGTGACAGGGAAAAATGCCAGCCGGCCTATAAGCCGGGTTCTGTCGCGAACGGCCATTCATCTGGGACGTCCATTGCTGGACGCCTCAAGCAACCAACCCGGGTGACTGGCGTGAAGACGCGCCTCCGTGCCGGGTTTCCCCGCACGCGGCCACCCCTATTTGGTCTTGCTCCGGGTGGGGTTTGCCGTGCCGCTCCTGTTACCAGTCGCGCGGTGCGCTCTTACCGCACCGTTTCACCCTTACCACGCCGGGCCGAAGCCCGCCGGGCGGTTTGTTTTCTGTGGCACTTTCCCTGGGGTCGCCCCCGGCGGCCGTTAGCCGCCACCCTGTCTCCATGGAGCCCGGACTTTCCTCCACCGCCCAAGGCCGTAACCTGAGACGGCAGCGGCCGTCCAGCCGGCTGACAAGGGGCACATAAGGGCCGTTGCCCTCACCGCGTCAAGTGGGGCGTCTCAAATCGATGAACAGAGCGGGCTACGGGCGAGCCTAGGGCTGCGGCTGTCGGCGTTGGCGCCGCTGGCTCAGTTCTACGGCGGCGCGCGTCAGGCCTTGCACGCGCTTGGCGCGAAGAAACCGCTTCACCGGCTTGTTGCGCTTTGCAATCGGCTGGATGACGACCGGCTGCCCCGCGCCATTGAGACGAGCGGGCGCGGCGGTGGCAGGATCAGGTTCCTTTCCCTCCGCCGAGGCCATGCGCTGCCCGATGACGATAAGGCGCGCGAGGCGCTCGCCGGCGTTCTGCAGATACTCGCGCGACTTCGCCATCGCCACCTCGAGCGGGATTGGGCTCGGCGTTACGGTTTCGATGGCATCGATGCCGTGCAGGAACACGCCGTTGGCATCGTCCGACAGGCCACCGCCGATGGCGACCACCGGCACACCGTGCCGGCGCGCGCACGCGGCGACACCGGCAGGTGTCTTGCCGAACGCGGTCTGGAAGTCGACTCGGCCTTCGCCGGTGATGGCAAGCGCCGCGTCCTTCATGTGCTCGTCGAGCTTCGTCGCTTCGACGACGAGTTCGACGCCCCGCTTCATGGTGGCGTTGGTGAAGGCGAGCAAGCCGCCGCCGAGTCCGCCGCCCGCACCTGCGCCGGGCTGCTCCACGATGTCCCGGTTGAGGTCGCGTTTGATCAGCGCCGCGAAGTATTCGAGGTTGCGGTCGAGGGCCAGCACCGTCTCGGGCGTCGCGCCCTTCTGAGGACCGTAGACGGCGGAGGCTCCCTTCTCGCCCGTGTAGGGATTGGTGACGTCACAAGCCACGCTGACGGTCACGTTGGCGAGGCCGGGGAGCATCTCTTGTGTGTCGATGGCATGGATCTCGTGGAGGTGGCCGCCGCCGAGCGGCTCTGTGATCGGAGCGCCGTTCTGGTCGAGGAACCGCACTCCGAGTGCCTGCGCGAAGCCCGCGCCGCCATCGTTGGTGGCCGAGCCTCCGAGGCCGACGATGATTTCCTGAACGCCGCGATTGATGGCGTCGGCAACGAGTTCACCTGTGCCGTATGTGGTGGCGCGCAGAGGATCGCGATCCGGTTTCGGCACCAGCGGTAGTCCCGAAGCCTCGGCCATTTCGATCACGGCGGTGCGCCCGTCGCCGAGCAGGCCATAGGAAGCCAGCACCTTCTGCCCGAGCGGCCCGGTGACCGCGCACTTCACGATCCGGCCGCCCGTTGCGTCGACGAGCGACTGCACCGTTCCTTCGCCGCCGTCCGCCATCGGAATCTTGATGTACTCGGCATCCGGCCATACGCGCTTGAGGCCCGTTTCAAGTTCGCTCGCCACCTCGAGAGAGGTCAGGTTCTCCTTAAAGGAGTCCGGGGCGATGACGATCTTCATTGGTCGAATTCCTTGTTCCCTACCCGCCCCGCCCGTCATTTTGTTTTCCCCCGGGCAGGGAAGCCCCACAATGCAACACTCCACGCGCCCGAGGCCAGAGGCCCGGTCCGCGACAGAAGGTCGAAGTATAGGAGAGAGCCACAGACCAAGCGGTTTAGCGCCTGCAATCAATTGTCAGCATTAATCAAACGATCCGGCCATCTTTAAGGCCCGCGGCGGCCGACAGCCGCTCCAGGGTGTCCAAGGTCGAGCGGTCGAGCTTGCCGTCGGTCTTAGCGGGCCGGAAATGGAGTTGAAACGCCCGCACGATGGTTTGCATGTCGGAGTCGAAAGAGCCTTTGACATCAATTTTGTAGCCGTAGCCTGCAAGCAGCTCTCTGGCGCGCTTCACATCGGCCGCCGACATCGCGCAGGCGCCGCCGGCCTCGTCGATGGGCGCGGGTGCAACCCACAGACCTACGCCCTGCCCCGCAAGCCACGGCCAGTCGAACTTCTCGCCGGGGTCGATCTTGCGCCCGGGCGCGATGTCCGAATGCGCCAGAACACGATGGGGCGGGATGCCGTGCCGTCGGGTGATGTCGCGCGAGAGGGCCGATACGGCCCGCATCTGAACGGCCGGGAAGTCGGGATAACCTAGCATGTGGCCGGGATTCTGGATCTCGATGCCGATGGACGCGGAATTGATGTCGGTCTCGCCGCTCCAGTACGAAACGCCCGCGTGCCAAGCGCGTGCCTCCTCGGCGACCATTTGGATGATCCGGCCGCCTTCATCGATCACGTAGTGACAGGAAACCTTGCAGTCCGGCCGCGACAGCACGTCGATGGCACGCTCGACCGTCGGCAGCCCCGTGTAATGCATGATGAGGATCGAAGGCGCATAGCCGGGTTTGCGCGGCTCGATGTTCGGCGAAGGATGCAGGTCCGCGACGAGCAGGCTGTCGGGCCGCCCGATCGGGCTCAGGCTAACCGTCACGCGCGGCCTCCTTCGAGCCGCCGGCCGTCGACGATCGCTTCGTATGCGGCATTGATCGCCGCGAGCTTCACGGTCGCGGCTTTGATCAGAGCAGCCTGGGCGCCCCGCGCTGTCAGGCGATCCGGATGAAAACGCTGCACGAGCTCCAGGTAACGCGATCTGACTTCTTGCGGGGACGCGGAAGGCTCAATCCCGAGCACGTCGTACGGATTGTCCATATCGCGGACGAACGGCGCGCGGATACGCTTGAACTCGTCGCACGTGATGCCGAACGTTCGTCCTACCGTGCGGAGAAACGCCTCCTCCGCCGGATGCAGGATGCCGTCGGCGCAGGCAATCATCAGAAGACACTCGAGCACGTTGACCTTGAGATCAGGCTCGTCCTTGAGCATTCGCGCGATGCTCTCGGCATAGCTCTCGAAGCCCGCGGTGTCCTGGCTGGCCTGTTCGTAGAGGCGGCGGATCATAGGCACGTCGTCAGGCGACGGTTCGAAGAAGCGTTCGAAGGTCTGACATTCGACTTTGACGGCGACCCCGTCCGCCTTCGCGATCTTGGCTGCAAGCGCGATGACGGCCGCGGAAAACGCAGCGGTCTGATAGGCGGGCTTCGGACGCACGGCCCGGGCAAGGGCGGGCCACCACCGGTCGAGCCGGTCGGCAAGCCGCGTCCGCCAGCGCGGATCCCGCTCAGCTTCGACGATGTCGGAAAGGCAGTCCAGGGGCATGGACGAATGCTTACCTGCTTCTGCGCGAATGATGAAGGGCATGGACTAAATTTCATAATCGGCGGTTGACGCTGGGGAAACCCGCCGATAGCCACCCTTTTTGGAAGACATGGCCGGTGAGGCGGATGGGGCAAGAACGCGAAGCGTGGCAATTCTGGGTCGACCGCGGCGGTACGTTTACGGACATCGTGGCGGTCGCGCCGGACGGCCGGATTTCCGCGCTGAAGCTGTTGTCCGAATCGCCGGGCCTCTACGATGACGCGGCCATTGCCGGCATACGCCGTTTTCTTGCGCTATCGCCGGATGAGCCGATCCCGGCCGCCCGCATCGGCACCGTCAAAATCGGGACGACGGTCGCCACCAATGCTCTGTTGGAGCGCAAGGGCGAGCCGACGGTTCTCGTCATCACCGAAGGTCTGGAAGACCAGCTCGAGATCGGCACGCAGGCCCGGCCGGATATCTTTGCCCGCCGCATCCTGAAGCCGGACATGCTCTACAGCCGCGTCATCGGGGCGTCTGAGCGCGTGCGGGCCGACGGCACGATCGAAAAACCTCTCGACCAGCGGAAGCTCGCGCAGGATCTCGCCGATGCCAGGCGTTCCGGTTTCGCCAGCGTCGCGATCGTTTTCATGCACGCCTTCGCCTATCCCGAGCACGAGCGGCAGGCGGAAGCCCTCGCTCGAGCGGCGGGGTTCACGCAGATCTCCGTCAGCCATCAAGTGGCGCCGCTGATCAAGATCGTGCCGCGCGGAGATACGACTGTCGCCGACGCTTATCTCTCTCCTGTTCTGCGCGGCTACGCGGATGGCGTCGCCGCCGCCTTTGCCGGCGAACTCGAAGCCCGGCTTCTTTTCATGGCCTCGTCCGGCGGTCTCAAGACACGCGCGCATTTCCATGGACGTGACGCGATCCTGTCCGGCCCGGCGGGCGGCGTGGTCGGCATGGCCGAGACTGCGCGGCGCGCAGGTTTCAGCCGGGTCATCGGCTTCGACATGGGTGGGACCTCCACCGACGTCGCCCATTTTGCCGGTGATTATGAGCGCACGTTCGAAACCGAGGTGGCTGGCGTGCGCCTGCGCGTTCCCATGCTGCGCGTCCATACGGTTGCCGCCGGCGGCGGTTCGATCCTGAAATTCGACGCTGGGCGTCTACAGGTCGGCCCCGAGAGCGCGGGGTCCAATCCCGGTCCCATGTGCTACCGCCGCGGCGGGCCGTTGACCGTCACCGATGCTAACGTGATGTTGGGCAAGCTCGATCCGGATTTCCTGCCGAACGTGTTCGGGCCCGCAGGCGACGCGCCCATCGATACGGACAGCGTCCGCGATGCCTTCGCCGAGCTTGCCGAAAGGATCGGCGACGGACGCACGCCGGAGCAGGTGGCGGACGGATGCATTCGCATCGCCGTCGAGAACATGGCCAAGGCCGTGAAGAAAATCTCTGTCGAGCGGGGCTACGACGTCACGCAATACGTCCTCAACGCGTTCGGCTCTGCCGCCGGACAGCACGCATGCCTCATGGCCGATACGCTCGGCATGCAGCAGGTGCTGATTCATCCGCTATCGGGCCTGCTCTCGGCATATGGCATCGGACTTTCGTCCCTGCGGGCGAGCCGCGAGCGTTCGCTCGAAGTGCCGCTCGACGGGAGCGGCCTCGGAGTGGCCCTCGCGGTCGTAGATGCGATGCGCGCCGAAGCAACGGATGAATTGATCCGGCAGGGCGCAGCCGCGGAACGCATAGAAGCCTCAATGCGCCTGCACCTGCGCTACGAAGCCACCGAGGTGGCCCTGCCGGTGCAGATGGCGGATATCGAAACCATGCAGCGCGCGTTCGAGGCTGCCCATCTGCAAAGCTTCGGATTCACGTCGCCGGAAAAACGCATCTCCATCGCGCTTGCCGAGGTGGAAGCCGAAGCGACCAATGAACAGCATCAGGACATCCCAGCAGAACGGGAGGCAATTTCCGCCGCACCTCCGTCTCGCACGCGCTTCTATTCGCAAGGCGGCTGGCGCGATGCCGACGTATTGCGCCGCGACGACCTCAAACCCGGCGAGACGCTTCAAGGTCCCGCAGTCGTTGTTGAGGCCAACCAGACCGTCATCGTAGAGGCCGGCTGGTCTGCCGAGATGACCTCGCGCCGGGATCTTGTGTTGAGGCGCACGTCGGCCAGGCCGCGTGAGGCGATCGGTCACCAAGCGGATCCCGTCCTGCTCGAAGTGTTCGGCAACCTGTTCATGGGCATTGCCGAGGAGATGGGCGAAGCGCTCCGCGCCACCGCTCAATCGGTGAACATCAAGGAGCGGCTCGATTTCTCGTGCGCGGTTTTCGACGGCAGGGGTCAACTCGTCGCCAATGCCCCGCACGTTCCCGTTCATCTCGGCAGCATGGAAAGCGCAGTCGAGACTGTGATCCGCGAGCGCGGCGCGGCGATGCGCTCGGGCGATACCTACATGCTCAATGCGCCGTACGCGGGGGGCACGCATCTACCGGATATCACGGTCGTCTCACCGGTCTTCCTCGAAGGCGCTGCCGTTCCATCGTTCTATGTGGCGAGCCGCGGCCATCATGCCGACATCGGCGGCACTGCGCCCGGCTCGATGAGCCCGGACGCCACGGTTATCGATCAGGAGGGCGTCTACATCGACTGCGTGCCGTTGGTGGCGAACGGCAGCTTCCTTGAGCAGGAAACGCATGCGCTGCTCACCGGCGCCAAATACCCGGCGCGCAATCCGGCTCAGAACATCGCCGACTTGAAAGCCCAAGTCGCCGCCAACGCGCGTGGGCGCGCCGAACTCCTGCGCCTCGTAGGCGAATTCGGCGAGGACGTTGTCACGAGCTACATGGGCCACGTCCAGGCCAACGCGGAAGAAGCAGTGCGCCGCCTGATCGGCCGCTTGAGCGACGGCCATTTCCGCGTGGAAACCGATGCCGGCTGGACCGTGGAAGTGCGGATCTCTATCGATCGTGAAAAACGCGAAGCCACATTCGATTTCACCGGCACCTCGCAGCAGCAAGCCACGAACGTAAATGCACCTGAACCCGTGGTGCGCGCCGCCGTGCTCTATGTAGTGCGCGTTCTCCTCGACGAGCCGATACCGCTAAATGCCGGTTGCTTGCGCCCGATCCGTATCGTTGTGCCCGATGGCTCGATGCTCAAGCCGCGCTATCCCGCAGCCGTCGTCGCGGGCAACGTTGAAACGAGCCAGGTCATCACCAACGCTTTGTTTGCGGCACTCGGCGTGCTCGGATCGGCGCAAGGCACCATGAACAACCTGACCTTCGGAAACGAGCGCGTGCAGTACTACGAAACCCTGTGCTCAGGCTCGCCGGCGGGTTTCGATCGCGATGGCGCAGGATTCGACGGCACGGCAGCCGTGCACGTTCACATGACCAACACGCGCCTGACCGATCCCGAGATTCTGGAAAGCCGCTATCCCGTGGTGCTCGATCGGTTCTCAATCCGGCGCGGGTCGGGCGGCAACGGTCGCTGGAAAAGCGGCGATGGGACTTTGCGCATCATCCGCTTCCTTGAGCCTATGCGTGTCGCCATCCTATCGGGCTACCGGAAGGTCAGGCCGTTTGGACTTGTCGGTGGCGCACCGGGCGAAGCGGGCCGCAATGCCGTCCTCCGCCGTGAGGGCACAACACAAGACCTCGAGGGCGCCGCCAGCGTATCAGTGGAGGCCGGGGACTCCATCTTCATCTCCACGCCGACCGGCGGTGGCGTAGGCCATGCTTAAGAGGTTCTGAATGCGGCAGCGAAAGAACGCACCGCCGATTTAAATGTTCACCTACGCCAATGGGCTATAGCTCGACCTTGAGCGCAGAGTGCCGTCCGTGCGCTGCGACGGGGTGAGTGGGACGATGTGGATCAAGAGTCATCTGAAGGTCGCGGGCTACGTCGGCCGCCGGCAGTTCGATGAAGCGATCGGCGCTCTGAGCCGCCAACTTACCCATACGGACTCGGATCTCTCGGACCTGGAGATGATCGCGCTCTGCCATCAGTGGGCCGGTCGCGACGAGCAAGCCATCTGCTACGCCAGACGCGCTCTAGCGATCGACGCTAAGTCGTTCGGAGCGCTGTCGCTACTTGGCGAAATCTATGCAGTGCGCAGCGAACACGAAGCCGCCGCGCTTTATACGCGGCTCGCTCTGCAGAACTTTCCGGAACCGCTGCCGCCCGTGCCGAAGGGTTTCATGCGAGTTTTGGGGTTGATCGGACGCGTCATTCCCCGCGTGCGGGTCGCGGCCAGGGACTTGGAGGGGCTCACGTCGGATCCAGGCGCGGTCCACCGCGAATGGTACGAGTGGGCGGCGCGCTACTTGCGCTGGTACGACAAAGCCCACGGCAAGGCCGTGTGCCAGACCGTCCACTAATCGGCGGGGCGTTTAGCTAACGAGAGCAGTAACGAATTGCGGCTCGTCGTTCGCGATGCTGAACGGCTGCTGCAAAAGCTGTGCGCTGATCTGCCGGGCTTGCTCGATGGCGGTCTCGAACGAGATGTTGAGCCTGACGAGATTTGCGATGCTCGTCTCCGGGCCGCTTTGCGCGTCGTTCTCGATGAAGTCTTGATTGCGCGGCGCGTTGTTGACGCTCTGTTGGGCGGGACGATTGTGAAAGGCGGAGGTCGTACCGACGCCGCTCAAAGCCGTGTTGATCATCTGTCACTCCAAAGCCCGCCTAGGGGAATGGCCGGTAAGCGCTCTGCGGCTGCCCGCGGTGCCGCTACCGGGATCGTGCAGCGAAGGAATTAATTGGAACCTCGAAAGGTCGTTACACTTGTAGCTTTCCCAACAATTTTGCCGCAGGTCGCAGAGATAAGTCCGGTTCGGGACCGGATGTTTTGATCGAGCACTTGAACTCTGGGCGCGCAGTAGGAATCATTTAATGTTGAGAGGCCGCGGCTGGCGGGTCGCGGTTGTCAGAGAGCAGGTCATGGCAGCTGTTCGTTCACGGCAAGCTTGGCTTTGTGCGATCGCGCTTGGAATGGGCGCGGCGGCCGCGCCTGTTGTGGCCGAGGAGAACGTTTCCCCAGACGCGGACTTTACCGCCCGGGAAATCACCTCGCAGCTGTTCAAGGCCAAACCGGGCGAGCGCCTGGATTACGCGGGGCGCGATCTGACCTATCTCGATCTATCCGGATTGGACTTCAAGCAGGCCGACCTCGCACGAACCGATCTCTACGGCGTCGATTTTACCGGCTCAAACTTGAAAGGCGCGGACATCTCGAACGCGCGTCTTGATCGTGCGGTGTTGATCAGGGCGGATCTGTCCGGCGCCGATCTCCGCGGTACGACGATATTCCGCCCGACCGTCTATTCCGACATGCAGAACAGCTACTCCGATGCACCGCGCTTTGCGGGCGCCAACCTGTCCGGCATTCGCGTGCAGGCCGATCTCTCCGGCGCGGATTTCCGCGGTGCGGACCTCACCGGCGCCGACTTCAGCCCCCTGGAAGGCCGGCCCGGGCAGGGCACGCTCGTCACTCTGGCGCGCAATGTTCTCAAGTCGTGCAACTTCTCCGGCGCCGCCTTGCGGAATGCAAACCTCACCCGCTCCGTGTTGACGTTTTCAAGTCTTGTCGGTGCGGACTTGACTGGGGCGAATTTGAGCGAGGCCGATCTGTCGAAGGTCGATTTTTCCGGAGCAGATCTTTCCGGCGTCGATGTGACGGGCGCCGATTTCGATGGGGCCAATCTCGCTGGCGTGAAGGGCCTCGACACCGTGAAAGGTCTCGATCAGGCCCACAATCTCGATAAAGCGCTGCGCTGAGATCTCGCGCAGGCCTAAGAAGCGGCCACCAACTTGACATCGAGGAGACCGGCAAGCGGTAAGCGGACGGAAAAACGCGCGCCGCCCATCGGCGATGCGCCGACGGTGATGTCGCCGCCGTGCGCCCGTGCAATCTGGCGCGCAATGACGAGTTCCGCGCGGCATCCCACCTGTTGAGAGGGCGGCGTGCTCATGTAGTAGCGCCAGTCGAAAATATTGGCTCTCTCCGTTCGGGAAATACCGGGACCGTCGTCGTCCACGTGGACCATCAAGGCTGATGTGCCATGATCGCACGCCACATTTACGCGCGCCGCGTTGGACAAAGCATTTTCGATCAGGATCTCGAAGGCACGCTGAAGAGCAGCGTGGCTCGCGAAGGTGCGAAGGGGTTCGCGGCTGCCGACCACCCTTACGCGTGCGCCGTCACGATCCTTGGTGGCCGCAATCAGGACGTCTCGCAAATCTACCGTGGCCGGCTTGTCGACCCCGGGAATGTCGCGTGCAAGCTTGAGCGTGTCGTCGAGCATGCCAACGAGATCGTCGACGCCTGTCATGCGCTCGCCACTGCTGAGCCGGCCCAGGCCACCGGCCTCTAGGCCTTGAAGCGAAGTGCGCGCCTCGCTCGCGAGAAACGCAAGGCCCGCATAGAACAGCAGCAGATACGGGGCGAGGGCATAGAGCACGCGTACATCGTCGCGCCCAATCGCGAGCAGCGCGACGAGCGTCGTAACGACGAACGCAAGGATGCAGACGGCGACCCCGCGGCGCGCGAGCATCGGGAAATACTCCACAGACGGCGAAAGCCGATCAGTGTTCAGAAAGTAACGGTGGCCTGATGATGAAATGGTTACGCGAACGCGCACGCGGTCAGTAATTTCGCCCTCGGTAGGGTTGCGCAGACGTTAACGTCGGGTTCTCGGCAAGACGAGGACAAAAAAAGACCGGCCCACAGGGGGCCGGTCGAGCTGGTGTGGTATCCGCGCCGTCAGACTTGCGGGGAAGGTGCGGAGTTGTCAGGGGCGTTCCCGGCTGAGCGGCTTTTGCGCTCCGACATGAACTGGTCGAATTCAGACCTGTCCTTCGCGAGGCGCAGGCGCTCGAGGAAATCCCTGAATTCGCGCTGCTCATCTTCGAGGCGCTTCAGCGTAGCCTCACGATATTCATCGAACGCCCGATTGCCCGAGGACGAGAAGCCGCCGCCGCGCCACGCGTCCTGCGCGCGCTGCTCCCACTTGTCCGCAAAGCGCTGTTGCCAGCGGCTACGGTTGCAATTCCAACCATGTCCCATGCGTCCGCTCCAGAGAAGAAAGGCCAGGACGGCGAGTCCCAGCGGCCAGAAAAGGATAAAGCTCACCACCATGAGCGCGAGCCACGCCGGCCGGCCCATGTCATCGAGCTTCAGAACCATGTCCTGCATCGCAGCACCCTCATGTGAATGTTTATCACATTAACATATGTGGGGTAGACACGCGCTGGCGTCAAGAGCCTCCGAGATCGCCTCGTTTGAGGAAAAAAGGACCCGCGTCGGACAATCCGGCCACAGCAACTGAAAATAGGGTCGCTTTACGCCGATGTAAGGCGTCGGCCATCGCGAAATGCGGGAATTTGATCCTCCCGCAAAATCCGTTGGTGGTGCCTGACAGATGCCTCATGCGATCACGGCCCCGGTCAAGGTGTTGATTGCGCTCGTAGCGTGCGCGCTGGTGCTCACGCTTGGCGACACGGCAACCTTCGCCGGCGGGCTCATCGAGGAACTGAAGTTCGGCGCGCTCGATCACGACGTGCCGGATCTGTGGAGCGGCTTCCGCGCGGAGCCGAACTCCGTCGCCATCAACGTTGAAGCCTTGCTGTCGCCGTCCGTGGCGTTCCTCGGCGGGACGATCCGGCCCGCGGTCGGCGGTTCGATCGATACCGGGGGCGGCACCAGCAATATCTACGTGGATGCGCGATGGCAATACGAGACGCCGTCGGGGATCTTCTTCGGCCTCGGCCTGGGCGGCACCGTCCACGACGGCCAACTCGAGTTGAAGGACTTCGATCGCAAGGCTCTCGGCTCTCGCGTTCTGTTCCATATCCCGCTCGAAATCGGCTACCGGCTCGACGCGCACAATAGCGTCTCCGCCTATTTCGAGCACATGTCGAACGCCTACACCGTCGATCCCAACGAAGGTCTCGACCGCATCGGGCTACGATACGGCTATCGCTTCTGACGCGAGACGCGAATCGTTCCCCCCTGTTCCATCCGGAACAGTGCTGTTGACGCGCATGTCACAAACTCCACGCTCCGTCTTGAAGCGTCTCGGCGAGGGCATGCGCCCTCATGAGCGAAGGGAGTGGTCATGCCGCGAACAGGCAAGTTCTCGAAGTTGCGGAAAGGCGTGGGCATCGTCTCGTGCACCATAGCGATGGCGACGCCGGCATTTGCGGGCATGAATCAGGATCTCGCCGACTGTACCGCCTCGGATCGCAAGACGAGCGTTGATGCGTGCACGCGCGTTATGAACAGCGGGCGTCTCCCGAAGGAGCAGTTCTATATCGGTCACTACAATCGCGGCTGGTCGCATTTCAACGCCGGACAGTCCGAGAAGGCACTCGCCGACTTCGACAAATCGATTTCCTATAACTCGGGCTACGCGGATACCTATTACAGCCGCGCCGTCGTTCAGCACGACCTCGGCCATCGCGCCGAGTCCCTGGCGGAGTTGGACACATACCTCACTAAGAAGGGGGATGTCGCCGAAGCCTACCTCAATCGCGCGCGTCTGTTTCGCGCGCGCAACGAGTACAATCAGGCGTTTTCGGAGCTGCAGCGCGCGGCCACGCTGGATCCGGGCGATCACAAGGTCGAAGCCATGAGGGCGTTGGTTTTGTCGGATCTCGGTGAGCAGGCCCCCGCGCGCGCCGCCGCCGACAAGGCTATCGCTGCTAAGGCGGATGACGCCGGCGCGCTCTATGCCCGCGCGCTGATCGCATTTCGCGAAAAGGATTATGACGCCGCCGCCCGCGATGTCGATGAGTCGCTCGCCGCAAAGGAAGGCAACGTGGCGGCCCACGAGCTCAAAGGCAGGATTGCCGAGCAGCGCGGCGACGCCGATGCCGCCGTCAAGAGCTACCGGCGCGCCGTCGAGATCGTACCCAAGTCGTTGGACGGTCGCGCCGCGCAGCGCGAAGCGCGCGCTCGTCTTGATGCGATACCCGGAGCATCGCAGGTATCGGGAAAGGTGGCCGAAGCTCCCTCGAGCGAGACGGCCCCCTCGAAATCGAAGGAAAAAGCGGCAACGGGGGGATGCCGCCGGTTTATCCCTTCCGCGAAGACGACGGTCGCAGTCGAATGTCCGCAGTGAGGGCCCTGGCCCTGCAAAGTTAGGCCGCGGCCGATCCCGATCCGCAGTCGTCGTCGATCAATCGGCTGCCGCGGGACGCGAACAATTCCACCAGTCCGAGCGCCGACAGCGGAGGCGAGAGCAGGTAACCCTGCAGATTGTTGCAGCCGATCTCGGTCAGGAACTTCTGCTGCGCGCGTGTTTCAACGCCTTCCGCGGTGACGGAAACTCCCACCGCATGCGCCATCGTTACGATGGCCTGAACGATCGAATTGGCCTGGCTGGATTCGCCGAGCGTCCGCACGAACGACCTGTCGATCTTGATGCGATCGACTTCGAGTTTGACGAGATAGCTGAGCGAGGAATAGCCCGTACCGAAATCGTCGAGCGCAACACGCACGCCAGCTTTACGGAGTTCCTTGAGGCCACGTCCCGAGGAGCCGGAGCCATCAAGCAGAGTGCTTTCGGTGATTTCGATCTCGAGCCGGTCTCGCGCCATTCCCGTCTCGTCGAGAATGGCCAGCACACGCTCGGCGAAATCCGGCTGCCGGAATTGGATGGGCGACACGTTCACCGCAACTGTTTTGATGTCCCATGCTCGGGCAGTCGAGCACGCCTGCCGAAGCACCCACTCGCCGAGTTGGTCGATAAGGCCGCATTCCTCGGCGATCCCGACGAAAACGAAGGGCGACACCGAGCCAAGACGCGGATGGTTCCACCTTACGAGGGCCTCGACCCCCGAGATCTCGTGACTGCAGGCCGCATAGACGGGCTGATAGACGAGATCCAGCGCAACGCCGGACGCGAGAGCCTCCCTCAGCTCTTCCTCCAGGACACGGCGCTGATGGGCGCTTTCATTGATCTCTTCGCTAAAGAACTGATAGCGCTGACGAACGTTCTTTTTCGCTTGATAGAGGGCGAGGTCTGCCTTTCGCGCCAGATCGCCACGGTCGACGCCGGCCTCCGGCGCAACCGCAATACCGATGCTGATGCCGACGGACGCCTGTCCACCGACCACTTCGATCGGCTCTGACACAGTCGCGACGATATGGCGGCACAACTCTTCGATCTGTTCCTTGCTCTCGATGTTGCGCATCAAGATGGCGAACTCGTCGCCGCCCATACGCGCGATCACGTCGGACGGGCCTATCGCGGCGCCCAATTTCACGCCGAGTTCGCAGATCAGCGCGTCTCCCGCGGCATGGCCGAGCGTATCGTTCACCTGCTTGAAGCGGTCGAGGTCCAGGAACATGAGCGCCACGCGCTCGCGTCCGCTTTCCACCTCGTGCAGAGCCTTGTCCAACTGGCCGTTGAAGTAGGAACGGTTCGGCAGCCCGGTGAGCGTATCGTGGAACGCCAGATGCGTAGCCTGCGCCTCGCTTGTCACGAGTTCCGTGTAAGTGCGGCGGAGGTCCCGGATGAGGAACGCGATCGCAATGCCGATGCCGAAAAGGCCGGCAGCCAGGAACGGCAGCACGTCGGAGAGGATCTTCGAGCCGGGCAGTCGCGGAGTCCAAACGATCCGGCCGATGATGTCGCCGGCTTCGTTCCGGAGCGGATAGGACTGTTCGAACGCCTTGACGTCGTGCGTACGCGAGAAGCGGACACCATCGAGGAGATAGGTGTTTGCGAGGTCTCGCAAGAAACTGTTGTCGAGAAAACGCACGCTCGCGATCAGGCTTTCGGTTCCGCGCTCCTGAACGACCTCCGCCGAGTGCGGAACGAGAGGCATGACGCTGACAATTGCGGGGCGGCCATCCACGAGGGCCAGATCCTTTGTGCGGGGGATGCGCGACTTGTCGGCCTCGAACGTATCGAGTGCCCCGTGTTTGATGTCCGCGCGCAGAGCCGTGGCGAGCACTTTGACCTGGGCGTTGGGCGTGCCCTCACCGGCCGGTGTCTGCTTGCCGTCGGCCATTTCGTAGATCACGCGATCCTTGGCATCGAGGACGTACACGCGATCGTGCTTGAAATAGTCGAACATCCAGACGCCGAGGTTGACGTCCACCCAGTGTGCGTTGAACGCATTGCGCGTGTTGATCACGGCTTCGTTCCAGAAGGCGACGCTTTCCTGATCGTAGGGGATCTTTTCTGCGCTTTGCGCGACAGCAAACGAGACCGTCTGCAGAAGCCGGTCCTTGGTGACCTGATCGGCGCGCGTCGCTGACCAGAGTACAACCCCAATCACGAGCAGAGCGGCGGAAAGAAACGTCAGGACGCTGCCCACGGCGAGTGCGCGCAAGGGACCGCTGGTGCGAGAACATTCCTTGGCGGCATCGGGAGCCGAAAATGCAGACAGGCGAAGTATGGTCACGTAGGCGGTATCCGGTCAGATGAAACGGATGAAGCAATGCCTCCGAGACTAGGATCAGATGCTTAAGAAAAACGCGCAATATTCTGGTTAATAGGAGATAAAATGCAGACCGCGGAAGAAGCCTGGCGCGTGCGTCGAACGCCCGGATTTCCGGCCCGAAAGCCTTGCTTTGGCCGCCAATACGCGGGAAAAGATCCCGGCCTGAACGGAGCTTGACACCATGCCGCGTGCGCTTTTTTGCGAAGTCCGCCGTCTCCCGGCCAGCCGAAGCGCGATCACGCTTCTGGCGGCAGTGTTTTTGGTCTGTGGCTTGGGCCTATCCGCACCCGCCCGCCAGCCCGACATGGCCGATCTTTGGAACGGCGCCGAAATCGCTTGGAAGGAAGTGGGTCCCGGCATCCGCGAATCGAGCAGCACCGGCAAGCCGGTCATCATGCTCTTTCACGCCTCTTGGTGCACCTCGTGCAAACGCTACCGCCACGTCTGGAAGGATCCCGGCGTCGTCGCGGCATCGAAGAACTTCGTTATGATCCTTGTTGACGTCGATAAGGATCCGGATGCCAACGGGGCGTTCTCGCCGGACGGCACCTACGTTCCGCGCACGATTTTCTATACGGCGGAAGGCGACGTCATGCCCGATGCCGTGGGCAAGGACAAGGAATACCCCCACACCATCGACCTGGACGATCCGACGGAGCTGCGCACGCTGATGCAGAAGGCGGGAAACAAGTCCGCGCCGGCCTCCCATCCAGACGACCGCGCCGAAAACTGAAGTCGCGCCCTGCTAACGCAGGATCAGCGCCTTTTCGTTCTGTGTCTCCCAGAAGTCGAGAACGTCGTCGCGGATCGTGTCGCGGCAATCGACGGGTTGGTTCCCCTTGCAATCGATCCACGTTTGGCTGTCGAGCTTGGCTTGCAGTCCGAAGCGGCCCTGCCGCAACGGCGCGACGATGCAGCCGTTACCCCACGCGCTGCAGGCTTTCACCGCTTTGAGTTCGCGGTCTGCCCACGCGTCACTGGAGGCCCACGCAAGAACCGGTAAACAGACAAGGGACAAGTATCGCATGTGATCCCGGCGGTTGCTAAGCTCGTTACCGAGGTTGCCTCGGCGTGCAGCCACATACTACAGGGTCCTCCGCGGTCCCGTAAACGCAAGTTGACGTCCCGTCGTCACGAGCTGGAATGGAATGAACCTCAGCGAAAAGATCTTCCTCTATTGTGAGCGGGGCCAGAACCCGGCTTTCTGGGCCGAGCCTCTGAATGCGCTGACGAACGCCGCGTTCATTATCGCGGCCATGGTGGCCACATGGGACTATTTCGCGGCCCCGCCGGAGCGGCGCACCGCTTCTGCCGCCGCCCTTGTGCTCGTGACCTACGTGATCGGAATCGGCAGCTTCCTGTTCCACACCTATGCAACCCGGTGGGCGTCCTTCGCGGACCAGATCCCGATCGCCGTCTTCATGCTCGCATATTTCGGGTTCCTGCTCCGCCGCTACCTCAACCTCCATTGGATCTTCGTCATCCTTGGGCTGGCGGCGTTCTTCGTCGCCATCAGGTACGCCGGGACGATCGAGTGCAAGCAGGCGGGCCTGCTGCCCATCACGGCGCGTGCGGGCGCGCGGTGCCTGAACGGAACCGCCGCTTATCTCCCGGCTTTCATCGCGCTTGCGGCGTCGGCGCTGGGGCTCGCGATCATCCGCCATCCCGCGTGGCGCCTGCTTGGCATTGCTTCGGTCGTCTTCCTTGCATCCATGACTTTCCGGACACTGGATCTCGAGATCTGCGAATTGAGCAGGGTCGGCGGCCATCTGCTCGGCAGCCATTTCATGTGGCACGTACTCAACGCTCTGACGTTGTACCTGCTCTTAAGGGCGTCAATTCTCTATGGTCGCCCCCGCGGTGCCCCGGAATGAGCGTCTTGTGGAACTTGTCTTGAGCTGCCGCCGGGCGTGTCGCATAAGGTGCGCGAGGTGCCGGCAGCGGGTGTTAGCTCCCGGCATCGGCCTGCCTGAGGGCTCAGCGGACGTGGTGGAATTGGTAGACACACAGGACTTAAAATCCTGAGACGGCAACGTCGTGTGGGTTCGAGTCCCACCGTCCGCACCATCGGCAAAATCTGTGAGCGTCGGAATCAACTCCAGCGGCGGCCGGCGCTTCAACTAAGGATGTAAACGAGGCCGATCAGCGTGGCGGCGAGTGCCAGCGCAACCGGAATGATCGCGATCTCGATCCAAGCTTGAGCGCCGGACATAGAGCCCGTAGCGGTTTCGACCGGCGTACTAAGGAAATGGTCAAGCGTTTCCTGAGGCCCTTTCATGTGGTGGCTTGCCGTCACATAGATGAGCACAGGAATGGCAAGAAACACGACCATCAGGACGGAAGCGAGCGCTAGCGTGTAGTCCGCTTCTCTATTGGTGCCGAACGTGATCCAGGAAACCAGGATCATCCAGGCGAAGGCGGCGATGACAGAGCGGTAGACCGCGCGCGGTAACTCGCCTCCGGGCAGTTCATCGGGTTTAGGGTGGTCGGTCATGGCGATACTCCTCTGGGATAAAGAGGTCTCGCGGCCGGAACGGGGTGGTCAGGATACGACACGGCGTTCGTGGTCGTGGGAGCGGTTTCCAGGCGAACAAAAGAAGATGTAGGCGGACGCAGCCGAATATGAAGGCACGGCGGCTACGCCGAATGAAATGCCGCCATCACGTCCTCGACAGCCAGCGCCGGTGTGCCTATCACCAGAGGATCGAATAGGGGGTGCCGTCATGCCTGCTACGGAATTCACGCCTTGGACCTCGCTCGCCGGAGGCTGCCTCATCGGGGCCTCGGCCGTGCTGCTGCTGCTCGTGACTGGACGGATCGCAGGCGTCAGCGGGATCGTTCGCCGTCTGCTCCCGCCCTATCAGGTGAGCGCTCCCCTGGAAGCCGTCGCGTTCGTCGCGGGTCTGTTCGCTGCACCTTTCGTTTGGACTTCGCTCACGGGCGAGCCCGTCCACCAATCGGTCACCGATAGCATCAGCCTCGCGGCCGTCGCGGGCCTTCTGGTCGGCGCCGGTACGTTCATGTCGCGCGGCTGTACGAGCGGGCACGGTGTTTGCGGCCTCGCGCGGCTCTCGCGCCGTTCCATCGCAGCGACGGCAACGTTCATGGCGACGGCGGCGGTCACGGTCTATGTCGTACGCCACGTGCTCGGAGGCTGGCCATGGGCGTGATCGGCGCGCTTGCTGCGGGGGTGCTGTTCGGAGTGGGATTGATCCTCTCCGGCATGGCCAATCCGGCAAAAGTTTTGAACTTCCTCGACGTCGCGGGGGCGTGGGATCCGAGCCTCGCCTTTGTTATGGCGGGAGCCATTGCTGTCGCCGCGCCGGGATTTTGGCTCGTCCGCCGTCGAGCCGTCCCGCTTGCTGCCGCTCAATTCATGGTGCCGCCGGCCGACGCGCCGGTCGATCGCCGGCTGATCTTGGGGGCAGCACTATTCGGCGTTGGATGGGGGCTCGCGGGATTCTGTCCTGGCCCTGCGCTCGTTTCTCTTCCTCTTGCTGCGCCGGGCACCGTGGTATTCGTGTCGGCTATGGTCATGGCCATCGCAGTGGCGGCCTTCCTCCAAGCGCGAAAGTAATTTGCTGTCGATGTGTGGAGCCTGACGAGCCCTGCCACGCCGACGTACTGCTCGCGCTCGCAAACGCCGGAGCGGAACGCGGCGAGCCAGCGGATCAAAACGAAGCGGCGGCTCCACAGGTGTGAAGCCGCCGCCGTTTGTATTCTGCCCTGACGCGTCAGAGATATGATTGGCCGCTCTGGCGCTGGATATCGCGCAACGCCGAGACGAGTAGGTCGATCTCGCCGCAGGTGTTGTAGAACGCGAACGACGGACGCACCGTTGTTTCCTGCCCGAAACGCCGCAGGATCGGCTGCGCGCAATGATGCCCGGATCGCACCGCGATGCCGTACTTGTTGAGCCGGGCGCCTACTTCCTCGCTCGGCACGCCCTTGAGAATGAGCGAGATCACGCCGGCTTTCTCGGGTGACGTGCCGATGATGGTGATGCCAGGAACCTCGGCGAGAAGCTTCTTCGTGGCGTACTCGATGAGGCCGTGCTCGTACTTCGAGATGTTGTCGAGCCCGATCCGCTCTACATAGTCGATTGCCGCGCCGAGTCCGACGGCATCCGCAATATTGCCGGTGCCCGCCTCGAACCGGTTCGGAGCCTTATGGAAGATGCTCCGCTCCAGCGTCACGTCCTGGATCATGTTGCCGCCGGTCTGATACGGCGGGAGGCTGTCGAGCAGCTCCTTCTTGCCCCACAGCACGCCGATCCCCGTCGGCCCGAACAGCTTGTGCCCGGAGAACACGAAGAAGTCCGCGCCGAGCGCCTGCACGTCGACCTTCATGTGAGAGACGGATTGTGCCCCGTCCACAAGCACCGTCGCGCCGACCCGCTTTGCCATCTCCACCATCTCCTTGGCGGGGGTGACGGTGCCGAGGGCGTTCGAGACTTGTGTGAAGGAAACCAGCTTCGTTCGGCCGTTCAGGAGCTTGCCGTACTCGTCCAATAGCAGGACGCCGCGATCGTCGACGGGCGCAACACGCAGCTTCGCGCCCTTAGCCAGAGCAAGCTGTTGCCACGGAACGATGTTGGCGTGGTGCTCGAGATGCGTGATGACGATCTCGTCTCCCTCGCCCACATGCTTCAGGCCGAACGTTGCCGCCACCAGGTTGATGGACTCGGTGGTGCCGCGCGTGAACACGATCTCGTCGATCGACGGTGCGTTGATGAAGCGTTGCACCTTCCGGCGCGCGCCTTCGTAGGCATCAGTCGATCTCGCGGCGAGTTCATGGGCCGCGCGGTGGATATTAGAGTTCTCGTGTTCGTAGAAGTGCACGAGACGATCGATCACCGACTTGGGCTTCTGCGTCGTGGCCGCGTTGTCGAGCCAGACCAGCGGACGCCCGTTGACGTGCTCCGAGAGGATCGGGAAGTCCCGCCGGATGGCGTTGACATCGAACGGCGGATGCGCGGATGCGAATGCCGAATGAATACCCGGAGCCGTCGCGCCCGGCACGCCGATACCGCCCGGCCCTTGAGGAGACGCGGGTCCGATGTCCTTGACGAAATAGAGCGACGATCCCGCTCCCTCCGTCGGATCGACGGAACGTGTCTCACCGGAAATTTCGCCCAGCAGCGCCTTGAGATCCGCGTCGTAGGGCAGCGGAATTGGCGAAGACTGATTGGCGGTCCCCTGCGAAGGCGGCGTCGAGAGCGGGATGTCCGGCTTGAGGTCCATGTCGTGCACCGAGCCGCCCTGTGAGCCCCGGCCTGGCGAACCGTCGACCTGCAGGCCGTCGAGCAGCGCGCTGAGTTCGGCTTCGTAGGGCAGCGGGATCGCGAACGATGCCGGTGTGGTCCCCTGCGAGGGCGGAGCCGACAAGGGTATGTCCGGAATTAGCACCTGCGGCGGCGCCGTCACCGGCAGGTTGGGTGCCCCCGATGCGATACCGGGCGGCAAGCCCGGCACCCCGGAGAGGGCCTGGCTCGCCAGCCGGGCCACGGACGCCTCGTCGGGCAAGCCGTGGCTCAGCGCTAGACCCTGAGACGAGAAGCCGGCGCCACCGAGCGACGGCGCGAAGCGCGTCGGCTCGGCTACGCTCGGAACGTTCGGCGCGAATCCCTGCGGAGTGGTGACCGGAGGCACGCCGGGCAGTCCTGCCAACGGCGAGCCGCCCGGCTGCGCAGAAAAGATCTCGTTCGCAAGCCGTGAGAGCGAGACCTCATCCGGCAGCCCGTGGCCCGGACTAAGCCCTTGCGGACTTAGTCCTGCGCCGCCGAGCGACGGGTTGATCCGCGTCGGCTCAAGCGGGTTCGGGCCCGGATTGGGGTAGTCACTTGTACTCATGATACTTGCCCACCTCGACGCCTTCGAGCACGCCGAGCGCATCGTCCGTCAGCACGGCGAGCGAGCAGTAAAGCGAAACCAGATAGGAGGCGATCGCCTTGTGGTTGATGCCCATGAAGCGAACCGAGAGGCCCT
>VFQP010002016.1_pt1 | contig 24179 bp, 19 predicted proteins | sample 3512351 | NCBI WGS metagenome assembly VFQP01 (sample SAMN10412372, study PRJNA504923) | tailings metagenome | isolation source: Relicate 1 Philex TSF1 revegetated site | place: Philippines: Tuba, Benguet | collected 2017-08-29
ATATATGGCGAGTTATTAATCACCAGTACAATAGGGTGGTGATTATACTCTTTAAATTCGGCGAGTTTTTTACGGAGATAAAGACTGTCGCTGGCTACCAGGGAGCTGTCCAGATTCAAATAGTTGCCGGTAATACTGTCCCTTTCATTGGTTTCAATAATTGGAATATCAGTATTCTCAGATGCAATCAGCGTGGCCAGGTTTAAGCTGGCAGAATCGGATGCATTGAGAATGGTTCTTTGCGCTTCTACCCAAATGGTTACATATTTTCTTTCCTCTGCGGCAATCTTGCCCGAAACATATTGTGAGTAAATGATGGTGCCGCTCACTACCACAATGGCAATGGCTACAAGTATTAACCGCCAATTCGCTCTCAATACTTTCATATCCTGATTTATGCCTGAAATTAATGAAAAGCAAGTAGAGGGTGTTACCCTTAATAAAAAAAGGGCCTTACGGGGCCCTTCTTGTTGCTTGCTTAACCTATTAAAATTGTCCTGTCTGTTAGCTGAATAAACCGCCTTTCTTCAGTGTTTTCACGCCTTCTCCGATTTTGAAACCATTGTTATAGATTTCAATCTTATAATTACCGGTTTGGTATTTATCATTCTTTTTCCAATCAAAGCTTACCGGAACAGCCTTACCCTGCTCGTAATTAACACTCACTTTACTGGTATAAGTCCTTTCACCATCTTCACGGGTAACAAAAGATGCACCTTCTGAAATTACTTTGCCATCCGGAGCGGTAACACATACGAAGATATCTTTAGTGCCACTCATGGCGATGCGGTTAGGATCCAGTACAAAGGAAATACGAAGGAGATCAGCACGTTTTGCCGTGGTAGTTGCTTTTTCATTACCACCATTCTTGACATTAATAGCAGTGATGCCAATATTGGAAGCATGTAAGGTAGAAGCCACGTCAACTTTATCATCCAACTCTTTCTTGGTAGCGGAGAGATTGTTTTGGAGATTTTCCTTATCTGCGGTAAGCTGTGTTTTTTCGGTATTCAGTTGCTCATTCGCAGCAGTAAGGGTTTTATTCTCCCCCTGCAGTTTCTCGATCTCAGCAAAGAGACCATCTACTTTACCCTGTAATTCACTGATCATTTGTTTAGCCTGAGCCAGTTCTTCATCAGTCGCATTTTTGCGCTTCAGGATGTTGTTGATATTGCCTTTCAGCTTTTGGATTTCCTTGCTTCTGTCGGCCAGTGAACCCTGGAGTTGAATATTGTTTTGCGTGAGCGAATCGGCCTTGGCAGATACTTCCATGAAGTCTTGCTGAATGGCACTGCGCGCACTGTCAATATTCACAATACGGGTTTCCAGTTGTGTTACTGTTTCCTTGGTCTGGCTCTTATCATAGAAGATATAGGCCCAGGTTGCCAGTAAAGCAACAATCAGAACCCCATAAATTACCTTCCTGTTGTCCTTCTGCTGAGGTGCAGGATATTGGTCGGTTGTGTTAGTGTAACTCATAAAATTGGTATTTATTGATTAACGGAATTTAATGTGTTTTTGATATGTTATCTGCTATCTTATTATTGGATATTGAGACTGTGCCAATGGTTCAAGCCTTTTCCAGCCTGGATCCGGTATGGCAGGATCTGTTTCGGGACAAAATATCTAAAACCGTGCCAGAACCTTTTGATCCGGATGTACATTGGCGAAAAAGGGGCGGTATTTTGGCCGAATTTGGCCGCATAATTTGCATTTCTACCGGATTTTTTTATCCTGATGAACAGGGCCAATGGCAACTCAGGATTCGTACCCTGTATGGGGATGATGAGGTAGAAATACTAAGGAAATTTACCCAATTGTGTGAGCGCATGCGATCCTCATATCCCCATTTTCGATTTGCTGGTCATAATATCCGGGAGTTTGATATTCCTTATATCTGCCGGCGTCACCTCATTAATGGCCTGGCATTATCGCCCGCATTGCAATTCCATAACCGTAAACCCTGGGAAATGCCCATGATGGATACATTATCGTGGTGGAAGTTTGGGGATCATAAAAATTATACCTCCCTGGCCTTACTGACTAGGGTATTGGGCATCCCTTCTCCCAAACAGCAAATGGATGGTAGCCAGGTGCAGGATGAATATTATCTCCATCATAACCTATCTGGCATCGCTGCTTATTGTGAAGCTGATGTAATAGCTGTGGCCAATATCTTACTACGATTTCATCAGTTACCATTATTACAAGCGGCTCAGATCAGTTATGCGCATTGATTTGTCGCCATGGGTAAGGCAATAATGGGCTTTTGGGGTACGTTTCTAAGAAAATATATCCAGGTTGGTAAATAATCCACACCTAGTGGGTAAGCCTTTACCGCAAAAAACAAGTATTTCCACATCTTTGCACCCATGTCTACTTCCGATAAGATCATAGGAGAATGGAAAAAGCGCCAGTTCAAGCCCGTTTACTGGCTGGAAGGTGAAGAGCCCTACTTTATCGATCAGGTAGTAAATTATGCTGAGCATCAAATTCTCGATCCTTCAGAAGCCGGCTTTAATCTTACGGTGTTCTATGGTAAGGATGCCGACTGGGCGGCAGTGATCAATGCCTGCAGGCGTTACCCCATGTTTGCGGAAAGACAGGTAGTGATCCTCAAGGAAGCGCAGCAAATGCGCGATATTGAGAAGCTGGAGCCTTATATCGAAACCCCTTTACATTCCACGGTATTTGTAGTGAGCTATAAAGACAAAAAAGTAGATGGCCGTTCAAAACTGGCCAAAACCCTGAAGTCGAAGGGGGAGATGCTCACTACCAAAAAATTATACGATAACCAACTGCCCGATTGGACGCAGAACATAGTGCAACACCACGGACTCTCCATCAACCAAAAAGCATTAATGCTGCTGGTAGATCATGTGGGCAATGACCTGAGCAGGATAGAAAATGAAATTAGCAAACTGGCCGTGAACCTCGCCGGTCGTAAGCAGATTACAGAAGATGATATCGAACGTTATATAGGAATCAGTAAGGATTACAATGTATTTGAATTACAGGAAGCCATTGGTCGTAAAGACCTGGCTAAAACCATCAGGATTATTCAATACTTTGAAGCCAATCCCAAAGCTGCCCCCATCCAACTCATTCTGCCCGCTTTGTATAATTATTTCAGCAAAGTCTTTATGATATTCGGTTTGCCGCAGCCTGATGAGAGAACGGCTGCCAGTTCTTTAGGGGTAAATCCCTACTTCGTAAAGGACTACCTCAGCTCTGCCCGTAAATATGAATATGCGGGTGTTGAAAAAGCGCTGTTACTATTACACCAGTATAACCTGCGAAGTGTGGGAGTTCATGATGCAGGTACTTCAGATGCCTCACTAATGAAGGAAATGGTCGTGAAAATGATGAGTGCCTAAGCCAGCATACTTCTGGCGGCTTCTTCGTCTTTCGCCAATTGGGCTTTCAATCCATCAATACCATTGAATTTTACCTCATCACGTAATTGCGCATGTATTTGAACCTGCAAGGACTTTCCATAAATATCTTCCTTAAAATCAAAGATATTCACCTCAATCACCCTGCGACTGCCATCCACAGTTGGTCTGATCCCAATATTCATCATGCCTTTATACCTGGGGCCCTGTTCAATACTTAGCTGCACCGCATAAACCCCATTGCCCGGAATGAGTTTGTCTTCACTCCCAATATGTAAATTGGCGGTTGGATAGCCAATGGTTCGTCCTAATTGATTGCCCGATATCACCACCCCCTCAAAGAAATAGGGATAGCCCAATGCAGCATTGGCCTTAGCAATATCCCGCGCTGTGAGTGCTTGTCTGATGAGCGTGGAACTAACAGTTACTTCATTTAATACCTGTTCCGGAATTTCCTTGACGGCAAATCCCAAACTTTCTCCATACTGTTCTAGTAAGGCATAATTACCCTGTCGCCCTTTGCCAAAGCGATGGTCATAGCCAATAATAATGGTATGTGGGGTAAAAAATCGGTACAGAAAATCATGCACATACTCATCGGCACTCATATCGGCAAAATGATGATCGAAGGGAACGACCACCAGGTGGTCAATACCCGCTTTTTCCAGTAGCAGTATCTTTTCTTCCAGTGTGGTGAGTAGTTTTATGTCGCCAGGAACGGAGGAAACAATTTTTCTTGGATGGGGATGAAAGGTGATGATCACCGTTTCGCCATTAATACGCGTAGCCTCCTCCTTCAACTGCCACAATATTTGCTGATGCCCACGGTGAACACCATCAAATGTACCAATGGTGACCACGGCATTCTTAAATGCCGGCAGGGAACTGCCCAATTCGCGATGCACTTTCATAACGGCTGCAAATTTAGGGAAACCATCGCACCGAACAGGATTAACAGGGTAAGTGGCTGTTTAATCTCGGCCTCATTCATTAACTTTGCTATTTAAACATTCACCCGCTTCCTATATGTCTTTGTATTCCCAACGGGGCGTTTCTGCCCAGAAAGAAGAAGTTCATGCCGCTATTCAACAGCTTGATCAGGGTTTGTATGAACATGCTTTTTGTAAGATTTATCCTGATTTTTTGTGTGGCGATCCTGCATGGGTGAATGTGATGCATGCCGATGGTGCTGGTACCAAGAGTATACTCGCTTATTTGTACTGGAAGGAAACCGGCAGAACTGATATCTGGGCTGGTATTGCACAGGATGCAGTAGCGATGAACCTGGATGATTTGCTTTGTATTGGTATCACTGATAATATTTTATTCTCCTCCACCATCGATAGAAATAAATTATTGATTCCCGGAGAAGTGTTGCAGGCGGTGATTAATGGGACCCAGGATTTTTTCAATGAACTGAAGCAATATGGGGTCAATATCCATTACCTCGGTGGCGAAACTGCTGATGTGGGGGATGTGGTACGCACCATTGCCGTTAATGGCACCATGACCTGCCGCTGGCCCAAAGATCAACTGATCACCAATCAACTGATTGCTCCCGGACAGGTAATTGTAGGTTTTGCGAGTGCTGGAAAGGCTATCTATGAAAAAACTTATAACAGCGGTCTGGGCAGTAACGGTCTCACCAGCGCCCGTCATGATGTGTTGGATAAGTTCTATGCGAATTCATTCCCCGAAACCTTTGAACCCTCATTGAAGCATGAGGTGGTATATATCGGCAAGAACAGAATGACCGATCTTCTGGAAGTGCCAGGATTTGGTCAGCTGGAAGTAGGTCAGTTGTTGTTGAGTCCTACAAGAACCTATGCCCCACTTGTAAAACGTTTACTGGATACTCATTTTAATGATATCGCGGGTATGATCCATTGCAGCGGCGGCGGACAAACCAAATGTATGAAGTACCTGCCGGGTCCGATGAAGATTGTTAAAGATCATCTTTTTGCAGTACCGCCAATCTTTGATCTTATCAAAAAGAATTCTGGTGCCGACCTGCGTGAAATGTACCAGGTGTTCAATATGGGGCATAGGCTGGAAGTGTTTACCAATGCCGCAGCAGCACAGTCTATGATCGATATAGCCGCTTCTTTAGGTATTGAAGCACAGGTAGTAGGTAGGGTAGAAGCAGCTCACCAGAAGAGCTTACATCTCTTTGCTGCAGGTGAGGAAATCGTTTATCAATATTAACAATCAGAACTGTCTTAGCTTACCTTATATTTGAATAGCAGGGTCAGCATTGTTGAAATCAGTAATTTAGTATCATGTCTGAAACAGTTGTATCCATCCATAATGCCAAGATCTATCAGGGTAGTAATCTCATCCTGGAAGATGTTAATTTTTCTGTAAGCAAAGGTGAGTTCGTGTACCTGGTTGGTAAAACAGGTACTGGAAAGAGTAGTTTATTGAAAACCTTGTATGGGGAACTTCCGCTTACTGAGGGTACTGCTTCAGTGGTAGGGTTCAATCTTAGGGAAATGGATTGGAAAAAAGTACCCTTCCTGCGCCGTAACCTGGGTGTGGTATTTCAGGATTTTCAGCTCCTGACCGACAGGAATGTGCGGGAAAATCTAAGGTTCGTGCTGAAAGCAACCGGATGGCAGGATGAGCGGCTGATTGAAGAGAAGATCAATGATGTACTGGATAAGGTTGGCCTCAAGAGCAAAGGGTTTAAAATGCCATTTGAGATGAGTGGCGGAGAGCAGCAAAGGGTAGATATTGCTCGGGCCCTGCTCAATTCGCCCAAATTGATCCTGGCCGATGAGCCTACCGGAAACCTTGATCCCGAAACCAGTGATGAGATCATGCAGCTATTGATTCATATTGCCAAGGATTATGGTACAGCTGTCATCATGGCCACCCATGACTTTATCGTGATTAACAGATATCCTTCCAGAATCCTCAAAACAGAGAATGGTAAAGTAATGGATAGTGCTGCAACGCAACACCGCAGTTAACTCTTTATTCCATTGTTACACTGAACCCCAGATCCAGCCAATCATACGTTGGGCATTCGCCTGGTTATTGAATATATTCGGAAGAATAGCGGCACGCTTTGCGGTATCTTCTGCCGATAGTGGCGTGTCGAAGAGTTCGGCCAAGCGTTCCTTAAAATCGGCTGGTGTAACTGCCAGGTGGCAGAGTTCTTCCAAACCAGATCCTTCTACTGTTGCATGATTAGCAACGCAATGGCGTCCATTAAACAGGCTATTCACCAGCTTGATCTTGATACCTGAGTGGGTAAAAGAGGGCAATACATTCACTTGCGCTTTGCTGATCATATCCTGCATTTCTTTTTCAGATGGGTTATTGACCAGGCAGGTATGCGGCATGCTATGCGCAGCCTCCTCCAGTTTTGAAGAGGCATTGGATCCGGCAATCACCAATGGCAAATGAAGTTCATTAAAAACCTTCTCCAGCAACCAGATAGCCGCTTTTTCATTGGCCTCAATACCCAAATCGGCATGATAAAGACAGTAGCTGCCATTTCCCTTTTTTTCAGATACCTGCCAGTGCGGAGGAATGAATAAGGGAAGAAAATCTACATCAAAAGCATGAAACTGGTTTCTGTAAACCAGGGTATCGGCCTCAGTGATGCCCCAGCAAACCGCTTGTGCCGCGATCCGCTTTTCATAAGCTTTCAGCATGATGGCCTCCCTTTTATAGTAAAGTTTACGTAAAGGAGAGGAGGCCGACTGGTAGAGGCTATTATAATAATCGCATTCAACATTATGTAGCCGAACAAAACATTTGCGATCACGGAATCGCTCATCAACTACAGGATAAGAACTGTGAATACCCTCCATGAATATGGGATAGTCGTCCTGTAACAGATCATTGATCAATGATTCATTCTTGCGTGATGCCACCACATAAGGTAAGGAAGTAGAAATACCTTTATGCCCTGTATGCCGTTCGTAGTATTGAACCGATTCGCAATAGGCTTTCAATTCTTCCTGAGCCCCGCGGCCATAGTCGAAGCAATGCAGATGAATCCTAACGCCCTGCTCCTGCAATGCCCTCAATTTATAGAACACATCATACAAGCCACCCTGGTTAACCGGGTAGGGTACATTGTAGCTGATGATATGTAAATGTTTATCCATTGAGTATCCTTGCGTATAGAGCTGTTAGTTGCTTCTCGGCCAACTGCCAATTCAGTAAAGAACGGGTACTTAGGGCATTTTGTTGTAATTGTTGATATAAAACCTGATCCTGCAATAAATTGTTGAACAAAATCGCAATGCTTTCAGATCGGGTATCGGGTGTAAGCAAAGCAAACCCATACTGATCGTTCAGTTTTTTGTAGGCGGGATAGTCTACACACAACTGCGGGATACCCGCCATCATATAATCGAAGAAACGATTGGCCAATGACTGGTACTGATTCAGCCCTTCGCGCTCAAAAAGGGTAATACCCAATAGGGCGGCCTGAGTAATTTTTCGTAGAGCAATCGGTTCAACCGGCGCCATCAGGGTAACCCTGTCTTCAAGTTTGTATTGGGCGATGAGTTCTTTTACCCGATCGGTAAAGTTGCCTCTGCCACAAATCAGCAAAGGAGCATTTACCTGCTGCATGGCCGGAATAAGTTGCTCAAAGCACCTTCCCTCATTCACAGATCCCTGGTACAGGATATAATTTCCTTTGGGTATATGGTCCAGTTCATAGTAAACCGGGAGGTTGGGAATCACTTCATACTTCACTCCATACCTTCTCTCGAATTCCCCGGCAATAAAAGTATTTACCGTATAGCCATTCGGAAAACGGGGTACTGCAAATCGTTCAATAAACAACCAAATGCGGGCTATTGCCGGGCGACGAATTACTTCAATCTGTTCAGTGAATAGTTCATGGGCATCATATACCCGCTCCTGTCTTTTAATCTGGCTGCAGCAATAGCAAGGCAGAATGGTATCAAGATCAATAGCACACAATAGATCAGCTTTTGTGAAGAGAAGAAATAAAAATAAACGGATATTAAATTCAATATAAAACCATGGTCCTTTGTTAATGAAGCAGTTAAGTCGTTTTTGTTGAAATTTTTTTTCAATCAATGTTGGAGCTCCCGGAATATGGCGACCCACTAATAGTACCTGATAGCCAGCATCACTCAAAGCCGTAGCGATGCGATGCATACGCTGGTCGAAATTGAGTTCATTGGTAACAGTGAATATGATTCGCTTCAAACTTGTGTGGATTTCGGCAAATATACACGTGAAAATGGGGGATAAGTTGTAAAATATTTTGCTTTAGCAAGTGTTTGTAAATAATTGAAAATCATTTTATTATTAGTATTTTTAGAAAAAATAAAAACAATCATTTTTTATTTCTCCACCTCTTATACACAAAGCCCTTTTGGGTACTAAAAATCTATCGCTTTTCATGTATGTTCGCAGGTACTAAACAGGTGAAAAGTGAGATTAAAATCATTAGAAATCAAAGGGTTCAAAAGTTTTGCTGATAAAACCGTAGTTCGTTTCGACGAGGGGATTACCGGCATCATCGGACCAAACGGCTGTGGTAAGAGCAATATCATTGATAGTATTCGTTGGGTAATTGGTGAGCAAAAGATCTCGGCTTTGCGCAGTGAAAACCTCGAAGCACTCGTATTCAACGGTAGTAAAACAAGAAGTCCGAGTGGTCTTGCCGAAGTAAGTCTCACTTTCGAGAATACTAAGAACCTGTTACCTACCGAGTTCAGCACCGTTACCGTAACCCGTCGCTTCTACAAAAATGGTGAAAGTGAATATCGCCTCAACGATGTTACCTGCCGGTTAAAAGATATTCATAATCTCTTCCTCGATACCGGTGTTAGTACCGATAGCTATGCCATCATCGAATTGGGCATGGTAGATGATATCATCAAGGACAAAGAGAATAGCCGCCGCCGCATGCTGGAGCAGGCTGCCGGTATTACGATTTATAAAACCCGTAAAAAGGAAGCCAAGAATAAACTCGATGCAACCGAACAGGATCTGGCCCGTATTGAAGACTTGTTATTCGAGATCAATAACCAATTAAAGACCCTCGCAAACCAGGCAAAGAAGGCTGAGAAGTACTACGAGATCAAGAAAGACTATAAAGAGATTTCCGTAGAACTGGCCAAAGCGGCACTGGAAGGTTTCAATGTTACCTATAAGGAACTCAATGAGCAACAAGACCTCGAGATCAACAAAAAAGTGCAGCTCGAAGCTGAGATCGCATTAGAAGAAGCTGCCGTTGAGCAGGAGAAGGTTGGCTTTATTGAAAAGGAAAGAGCCCTGCAAAGTATGCAGCATGAGTTCAACGACCTGTTACAAAACCTGCGCGGTAAAGAGAATGAACGCAACCTGGCTACCCAGAAACTCCACTACCTCAAGGAAAAAGAAACCAGTCTGAAGGATTTTCTGGAAAAAGCCGAAGGACAACTCAAAACCATTGGCGACTCTATTGAATATACCCAATTACAGGTGGGTGAAGAAGAAGCTAAACTGGTAGATCTGCAGGATCGGGTGGAGACTTCCAAAATGGACATTGAAGACAAGCGTCGCATTTTTGATGAGCGCAGAACCCATGTGGATACCTTGCGTAATAATTATCAGCAAATCCAGCGCAGCCAGTTCGATGCAGAGAAAAAAGTAGCCGTGGCGGATACATCTATCCAAAACCTGCAAAGGGCACAAACCCAGCTCAGTGATGAGAACCAGCAGCGCGATGCACAAATCCAGCAACTGCAAACCGAACTGGCAGATAAAGAAGCGGTGCTCGATACCCGCCGTGCCGATCTCATCCAATTACAGGAGCAACATGATCGTACGCGTGAGCAGATCTTCGAAACACAGGCTCAACTGGAAGTACTCAGGAATGAACTGGCCGAAGAGAACCGTAAGCTCGATGCTAAAAGGAACGAATATAACCTGCTCAAGAGTTTGATCGATTCCATGGAAGGGTATCCTGAAAGCATCAAATTCCTGCACAAGAACCCCGAATGGAACCATAATGCACCCATCCTTTCCGATATCATTTATGTGAAGGAAGAATACAGGGCTGCCGTTGAAAATGTACTTGAACCATACCTGAACTATTATGTAGTGAATAACCTCAGTGAAGGTTTACAGGCTGTTCAATTGCTGGATGCTAACAATAAGGGTAAGGCCAACTTTTTCATGCTGGAAAAATTTGCCGACCTCCGTCTCGAAACACACCAGCCTCAGCATACCATTAAAGCTATGGATGTAATTGAGGTAGATGATCAGTACCGCAAACTGGCCGAATACCTGCTGGGTAATGTATATATCGCAGAAAATGAAGAGGCACTAACCAATAGCAATGGTGCGGTGGTGCTCGAAAAATCTGGTAAATATGTAAAAGGAAAGTATACACTTACCGGTGGTAGTGTTGGTCTTTTTGAGGGAAAGAAAATTGGTAGGGCCAAGAACCTGGAAAAACTGGCAGAGGAAATCAGTGACCAGGAATCGATCGTGAGTTTGCTGAAAGCCGATATTCAGGCCAAGCATAATGAAGTGATCGCTTTCAATGAGCAATTGAAAGAACAGGCCATCAAACAAACAGAACAGGAAATCAACCAACTCACCAATCAGGTTTTTGCTACCCGTAACCGCATCGAGAACCTGCAGGCTGCCCAACAAAATGCTGCCCAGCGCCTCACGGATATTGACCAGCGCTTACAGGATGAGCAGGATGCTATTGCTGCTACCCGCGAAGAATTACACGAACTGAATGATCGTTTGCAGCAAACGGGTGAGGAACTGCGTATGATTGAGCAGGATTATCAGATGGCGGAACAAGAGTACAATTTTGCTTCAGCCCAATATAATGAGATCAATCTCCAGTTAACGCGCCAGCAGAGTAAGATCACCACACTCAAGCAGGAATTGGTATTCAAAGAGAACCAACTGAGTGAGTTACATCAGCAAATCGCCAGCAATACAGCACAGCTGGCCGATGCATCGGGACATATTCAGGATAGCGAAAAAGCACTGGAAGGTTCGGAAGAGCTGCTGCTTGAGTTGATGCGCAAGAAAGAAGAAGAAGAGAAAAAGCTCAACGAGGCCGATCAGGCTTACTATAACTTACGCAATGCCCTCCAGGAAAAGGAAAGCGAATTGCGCATGAAAGTGAAGAGTAAGGAAATGATCGATCAGCTGGTAACAGAGATCAAAGACCGACTCAATGAACTCAAATTGCAACTGGCTGGTATGAAAGAAAGGCTCAGTGTTGAGTTTAAGGTTGAACTCGATGAAATCCTGGATCAGCCCCGTACCACCGATACCACATTGGAAGAACTGCAAGCTACCAGTGACCGGATGAAGAAAAGGCTGGAGAACATGGGTGAAGTAAACCCCACGGCCATAGAAGCCTTTACTGAAATGAAAAAGCGTTACGAATTCATCCTTGAACAAAAGAATGACCTGGTAACCGCTAAGGAAAGCCTGCTTCAAACCATTCAGGAAGTAGAAGCCACGGCCAACCAGCAGTTCCTCGATACCTTTAACCAGGTGAGGGAGAATTTCCAGAAAGTATTCAAAGCCCTCTTCACAGAAGAAGATACGGCCGACATGGTACTGGTTGATCCCACCAATCTGGCCGATACAGGTATTGATATTGTGGCTAAGCCTAAGGGTAAACGTCCTTCTTCGATCACACAGCTGAGTGGGGGAGAGAAAACGCTTACGGCTACGGCCCTCTTATTTGCCATCTACCTTATTAAACCAGCGCCATTCTGTATCCTGGATGAGGTTGATGCGCCATTGGATGATGCCAACGTGGGTAAGTTCACACAAATGATCAAACGTTTCAGTGATAATTCCCAGTTCATCATTGTTACCCACAACAAGCAAACCATGGGTGCTGTAGATGTGATTTATGGCGTAACCATGCAGGAGCCCGGTGTGAGTAAACTGGTACCGGTAGATTTCAGAAGCCTGAGCAATTAATGCTTTTATAATACCATCTTTGCAGACCATGATACAAAACAGTATCATGGTCTTTTTTCATCTTAACCCACTCACTTGAATAAGGGCGTCTTTATATTGTATATGGTATGTTTTTGTACCTATTTGCTGTTTACACGGCAGCCTGACTACTTCGACGGGGTGAAAGTGCCGGCTCGTATTGCGCAACAAACCGATAGTGTATCGGGTAAGCCCGTTTGGAAAGCCATTTACCATAGCGGATTAAAACAATATGCCGTTGATGCTGCCTATCCCTTACGCTCACTAAAAGTGGGGGATCAGGTAACTGTGATTTACGAATCCGGTACACCCGAAAAAGGTGCGATCTATTCCTGGTGGGGTTATGGCATTACCTGGGGTGAGTTGCTGGCATCGGTGATACTCTGTATCGGTTTGTTTCAAATAGCCGTTGCTGTTACCAGTAATCCTTCGCCCGAATCACTCATCGAACAATTAGAAGCTGAATCGAGGGCCGGAGAAAAGAAAAGGAAATACAAGGATTAGGCATTTTGAAGCCATATTCCGGCATTATAATAACTCATTGCTGGTAGTATAATTATATACTATTCTACCCACCACAGCCTTGCTTTTGTCTGTACAAACCTCACTGGCTTTTAACCCCTTTTCATTATAGGTGTACTTCCACATGAAATAATTATTACTGCTGAGGGAGTATTGGGTCATTTGTGTGAGTTTGCCATTGGCATCATAGTCGTAGAGGAATTCAGGTAATAGTTTCCTGGCCTTGATATTGGGTTTTACAATATCGGTTAGCTGGTGTTTGTTGTTGTAGTAATAAAAGTAGTTCTCTACCAGTTTGCCATTGCGTTTCCACTGTTCCTCACCTATATCTCCCTGTTCATCCTTGATGAAGGTAATGAAAGTGGTATCAGTGCCATCTTTGATTTTGAGCATGGATATTGGGGCGCCATACTCATCATACCGCCATTCGTGAATTTCGGTGAGGGTACTCTTCATAGCCGTATCGGAGGTGAGGAACTGTATTTTTTGTACCCTGCCCTGGGCATCATAGGTATAGTCTGTTTTGCTGCTGATGCCCTTATTGTCGGTTTGGGTGCGTTTTACCTTACCCTGGTCATAAGTGCTGGTGGTGGTGCTGGTTAGCTGATTGAGGGTAGTGGTAATTACTATTTTTTTACCATCCTGACTAATTTCTTGCTGTAAGGCAAAACCTTCTGTGGGGGTATTGTCGGGCTCAAAGCTGGCGGCTTTAATGACCCTGATTTTCTGTGAGCGCAACAATTTGTATTGCTCATTACTCTGATTGGTAGAAAGGATATCATTAAAATAATACTGCGCATAGCTTTGTTGCAGGGTGAGCAATGTTCCAATGAGTAACAGTATTGTTCTTTGTTTCCATTTCATAACCCAAATGTACAAGCTGATTTTTCAACATTCCAAAAACAAGGGGTTCTACCTGCTCGTCGGGTTGGATTAGTTGTGTATTTTTAATCAAATTTAACATGTGTCCCATTTACCAGAAAGAAAAGAAAAAGTTTGTTTGAACTGTGGTGCGGCTTTGCATGGTCGCTTTTGTCATACCTGTGGCCAGGAAAATATTGAACCCAAAGAATCTTTCTGGCATTTGCTTACCCATTTTGTGTACGATCTGGTGCATTTTGATGGGAAATTTTTTAGTACCCTCAAGTACCTGCTATTCAAGCCCGGCTTTCTTTCCTATGAGCACCTGCGCGGACGAAGGGCAGATTACCTGCATCCGATCAGGTTGTATGTGTTTACTTCGGCTTTTTTCTTTTTGATATTTTTTTCCTTCTACCAAAAGGATGAAGAAGTTAACCTTAACCAGCCGAAAAAGACCCAGGTTGAAACAATACTAAAGCAACTGAAGAATCAGGAAAAAGAGCTGAATGCTGCCATAAAGTATGCCCCAACTGAGGTTGTAAAAAATAATATTGATATTAGACTGGCTGAAACAAAAGCTGATATTCTGATGATTGAGGCTGATTCAACCAAGATCGATAGTGTTAAAAGTATCAACCATGCCGCAGAATTGCTATCATTAAACAGCGATTCTATTTTAATATTCGGAAAAAATGAAAGGGAATATGATTCTATACAGAAATTATTACCAATAGATAGCAGGGATGGGTTCTTTAAACGGAGAATAGCAAAACAAAGCTTTCATCTTAACGAGAAATACAAGGGTAATAAGTCTGCCATGATGACGGCTGTCAAGAATAAGTTTAAACATTTGTTTCCTCAAATGTTATTCGTTTCATTGCCGCTCTTCGCGCTGTTTTTACGGCTACTATATATCAGGAGAAAGCAGTTCTACTATGTCAATCATGTAATCTATTCGATACACTTGTATTGTGCTCTATTCATCATTATTCTGATTGGATTATGGTTAGGCAGCTTATCTGATTACTTCCATAAGGATTATATAAAAGATTTGCTGGGTCTGGTGTTTACACTGGCAGGATTTTTCTACATGTATAAATCCATGCGTAATTTCTACGCACAGCGAAGAGCCAAAACAATCTTGAAATATATACTGGTATTATTGGGTTGTTTGTTCCTGATGATACTCATCTTTATATTTTTCATGCTCTTTTCGGCCATGATTATTTAAATCTGAAATGCTTACATGATGTCTAACGAAACAGCCGATAGCTTCCTTAAACTGGTAAAAATCATGGATGAACTCAGGGAACAATGCCCCTGGGATAAAAAGCAAACCATCCATACCCTTCGTTCCATGACTCTGGAGGAAACCTATGAATTAGCCGATGCTATTCTGGATAATGACTGGAAGGGTATAAAGGAAGAATTGGGTGATATATTACTGCATATCCTCTTCTATGCCCGAATTGCCCGGGAACAGGAACAATTTATGCTGAAGGATGTAATAGAAGGCATCGCCGCTAAACTCATTCATCGTCACCCGCATATTTATGGTGATGTGAAGGTGGAGAATGAGGATGATGTAAAGCGTAACTGGGAAAAACTGAAGATCAAAGAGGGGAAGGATTCGGTACTAAGTGGTGTTCCTCAGTCGCTCCCCGCCGTGGTAAAAGCTACCCGAATCCAGGAAAAAGCCAAACAGGTAGGCTTCGAATGGGAACATGCTGACGATGTGTGGAAAAAGGTTGAAGAGGAGATGGGAGAGCTGCAGGAAGCTGTTCAATCAGAAAAAAAAGCTGATATAGAAGAAGAATTTGGTGATCTGCTCTTCAGTTTGGTTAATTACGCACGGTTTTTGCAGGTAGATCCCGAATCGGCTTTGGAAAAGACCAATAAAAAATTCATCCAGCGATTCCAGGAAATGGAAGCCCTTGCTATCGGAAAGGCACGTAACCTATCCGATATGTCGCTCGCCGAAATGGATGAACTTTGGAATGAGGTTAAAAAGAAAAGACTGCATCCTTGATCAGAACGCTTAAACACGCTACTTACAAACACGGTTACCTGGCCATCACGGCGGCCTGGCTGTTTACCTTTTCCTTTATCTTCATTAACTACTGGAGCTACAATGCCTCCCCCGAAAAAGTAAGGGATAAACTCGAACAAAGGGTAAGGCAACTGGAAACCTCCTTTGATGATATCATCGCCGATACTGTAGCACTCACTAACCTTTTGTCTGGCAGTCATAATGAAGTGAAGGATGAACTGGACAATGCCGAAATAGGCTTTTTCCTCTATGAATGGAAAAGCTTTTCCGATCCAGCCCTCATTTACTGGAATAGCAATAAATACTATATACAACCCGACGACCTTTACCGGAAAGACAGTAGTTGGTTCTCTGCTAAAAGAAACGGTTCTTTTGAAATGATCAAAAGGGAGCTATCTGTTGGTCAGAAAAAACTCATTGCTGTGGGTTTGATACCCATACGATGGTCTTATTTCCTCGAAAACAAATACCTGAAAAGCGAGTTCGCCGGCTTTAACCGATTGGAAGAGCAATATGAACTTAGTGCCATTTCCGGTAATGATACCTATACCATTTATAGCAATGAAGGAAAAGAACTCTTCAACATCAAACTCAAAGAAGGGAAATCCTTTATTTCATACGATGGGTTTACAATTTTACTGCGGGTACTGGCCATTATATTTCTGCTGGTATTCCTGAATTCTGTCACAGCCGAATACCTGAACCGAATTGGATTTAAAACCGGGTTTGCTGTATTGGTACTTACCGTGATCATTCTCCGGTTGATTGCCTATACGACCAATTTTCCATTCGACTATTCCAAGTTGCCTCTATTCGATCCCTCTATTTATGCATCGAATAGGCTGCATCCATCATTGGGCGACCTCCTGGTGAATGCTGTACTGCTTTTTTGGCTCATCGGTTTTTATAAAAACAATACCGATCATCGTCCGTGGTTGGGTAAGCCACTGCCGGAAAAGTTCAAGAATTATGGAAGCATGGTTTTGCTTACCATCATCGCATTTTTTATCACTGGCATCATCAGAAGTTTAGTAGAAGACTCTACCATATCAACCGATGTAACCAATTTCTTCAGTCTCGACAGGTACAGCGTGGTTTGCTTTGTGATTCTCTGTTTACTGGTGCTCAGCTTTTTTGGTATTTCACAGATTATACTTAAACCTTTGGAAGAACGGGGTTTCCCTCTGTTCAATCAGCTGGTTACTGTAGTGGTAACCGGTTTTCTGTGTTTATTGGTCTTTTATAGTAATAAGAAGATTCCCTCAGGACTTGCCGTCCTCTGTTGGCTTGTTGCCTATCTGCTTATTCTGAATGCCCGTAAAAAAGACCTTGGTTTGCCGTTACTGCGTTCTCCTTTCTTTATTTTTTGGGTTATGTTCTTTACGTTTTCCATTGCTGCCATGGTGATGTATGAGAATAGGGTTACTGAGTTTGAACAAAGAAAGCGTATCGCAGAGAAACTGGCCATGCAAACAGATCCATCTGGGGAGAACCTTTTCAATATTGCAGCGACCAATTTCGATGATCAGTTCCTGAGGAACAACTTCAGCAGACTACAAAGTGAGCATACAAATAAATTCATCAAGGATAGTTTGGTGAATCAAAATTTCTCTGGCTACCTCAACAAATACGATACCCGTATTTATACTTTCGATAGCCTGTATCACCCGCTGTACAATGAAGATCCGGAAGATTATGCATCGATCAAGACAATTATCCTGAACCAGGCAAGGCCTACTGTGATCCCCGATTTGTATAGTTATGAGAGTACGGTAGATGGGTTTAGTTATCTGTATCAGAAAGAGATCAGGGATAAGAAGAACAGAACACTGGGTTATCTCTTTGTGATTGCCCGATCAAAGCGCTATAAGAGTGAAGCATTATATCCCGAATTGTTCAATCAGGTGCAGGATCTTTCTTCAGATCTGAATACGAATTATGCCTATGCCATCTACCATAAGGGTAAACTTATCAATCATTTCAATAGTTATAGTTTCCCTTCCCGACTCAAGAAAGGGTCGGTACCCGATTTTGAATTTACCTATCGGGTAGTGGGAGAATATAGTGAGCTATGGTATAATAGCGGTACAGATAAACAGGTGGTAGTGGTTAAGCGCAATACCTGGCTAATCGAATTTCTGACCCTTTTTGCGTATTTATTCTGTGCATTTCTCTTTATCATATTTGTATTTCAACTGGGTAGTCAGCTGGTGAAGGCAAGATTCAAACTGAGCGCTATTGGTAAAATGTTGCGTCTGAATATCCGTTCACAGATTCAGGCTACCATCATATTCCTGTCGGTATTCTCCTTTCTGGTAATTGGTGTGGCTACCATATCCTTCTTCATTATTCGTTTTAACCGAAGTAATGAAGAGCGGTTATCCAAAACCATTCAGGTAATGGCCAGCGAAATCAATAGCCAGGTGAATAGCAGCCTTAGTTTTGATGATGTACTCACGGTGCAGGAGCCTGGTGTAACAGCAAGTTTGGAAAGGTCAATAGCCGCCATATCTGATTTGCATAATGTAGATGTGAACTTCTATGATGTGAATGGTAGTTTACTCATTTCTACCCAGCCCTATATCTACAACAAACACCTGCTGAGCATGCAAATGGAACCAAGGGCCTATCAGCAGTTGCGTTTTGATAATAACATCAAATATATTCAGTCGGAGAAAGTAGGTGGGTTTGAATACCTGAGTATTTATGTGCCATTAGCCGATGAAAGTGGCGATAACTATGCCTACCTCAATATTCCATACCTCAATTCTCAAAGTGAACTGAATCAGGAGATCTCTGGCTTCCTTGCTACGCTCATTAACCTCAATGCCTTTATCTTTCTGGTGGCAGGTGCAATTGCTTTCTTCCTCACCAGCAGAATCACTGCTTCATTTAGTTTAATCGGGGAGAAGATGCGACAAATGAATATTGGTAAGGATAACCAGGAAATAGAATGGAATCGGGAAGATGAGATTGGTATGCTCGTGGTAGAATACAATAAGATGGTGCGTAAGTTGGAAGATAGTGCCAAGGCGCTTGCCAGAAGTGAGCGGGAAGGTGCATGGCGGGAAATGGCGCGTCAGGTGGCGCATGAAATCAAGAACCCGCTTACACCCATGAAACTAAGTATCCAGTATTTACAGAAAGCTATTCTGAATGGCGCTCCCGATGTGAAGCAGCTTACCTCAAATATGGCCGTTACCCTTATTGAGCAAATTGATCAGTTAGCAAAGATCGCCAGCGACTTTTCACATTTTGCGAATATTGGCAATGTACAACTCGAATTACTCGACTTACGTGAAGTAGTAGATTCTGTCACCAGATTATACAGTACCCATCCTGGTTTAAGTATAGAGTGGCAGGAACCAGCAGAAGCTTTTATGATCCAGGCCGATCGGGTGCAGATGAACAGGTTACTCACCAACCTGCTGCAGAATGCCTCTGAAGCAGGGCAGGATAATAGTAAGCCTGTTCGTGTAACCATTACCCTCGAGCATCGCGAAAATAAAGCCTGGCTGTCTGTTAAGGATGATGCGGGCGGTATTCCGGCATCTTTGCAGCCGAATATATTCCGACCCAATTTCACGACCAAATCATCCGGCACCGGATTAGGGTTGGCTATGTGTAAGGGTATTGTAGAAAAGGCCAACGGACAAATCTGGTTCGAAGTGTCGGAGGGGGTGGGCACAGTCTTTCATATTGCCTTACCCCTGGCCTGATGTTTATGGGCGTTTGCGGTGCTGGGCTACCAGGAATGACTCAAATGCTTCCCGGCTAAAACTGCTCAGGTTCTGTTCTTTGGTGAGTCCTGCTTTTTGTGCCACCCATACCCCATATTTACAATCATCATATCCTTCAATAGCATGCGCATCGGGATTGATGGAAATGAGCACATTTTTGTCTAATGCCTTGCTGATCCAGCGCCAGTCAATATCCAGTCGCCTTGGGTGTGCATTCAGTTCTATCACCACCTGATTGGCCGCGCAGGCGTCTATGATCTTTTCATGATCTACCGGATATCCATTACGGCTCAGTAAAAGGCGACCGGTCATATGTCCGAGTATGGATGTATACGGATTCTCAATCGCATTCATCAATCGCATCATAGCTTTATCAATGGGCATTTTGAGGTTGGAGTGTATGGATGCGATTACCAGATCAAAGCTGGCCAATACCTCATCCGGATAATCAAGGCTGCCATCATTCAGGATATCGCTTTCAATACTCTTATAGATGCGGAATGGAGCCAATTGCTGGTTCAATTCATCGATCTGTGCATGTTGTGCCTGCACTCTTTCAATATCCAGTCCGCTTGCATAAAAAGCCGATCTGGAGTGATCGCTGATGACTAAGTAGGATAGTCCCTTGTCGATAGCAGCTGTAGCCATTTCGGCCAAAGTATTACTGCCGTCACTCCATTTGCTATGGCTGTGAATAATGCCTTGTATATCGGATGGTTCTATAACGGTGGGTATGCCTTTGTTGATGGCCTGCTCAATGATATGCGCTTCTTCTCTTAAATAAGGGGGAATATAGGGTATGCCGGCGCTGGCAAAAACTGCGTTTTCTGCATCATGGTGATGGCTTTCCCAGGCAGGGAAGCGTTGCTCCCAGGCTTGCAGGAATGCCTCACTACAACTTGTTTTAAATAAGGTATGGCTGAATTGTTGCGGATCGGTGATATGAAATACCAGGGTCACATTATCGGTCGATCTGGCTTTTAGCAGATGGGTTTGTTCTTCCTCAATCGTGAATTGGTTGGTTTGTAAGAAGGCAATCAAATCACTGGCGGGGCTTGTGGTTACCCAATCCAGGTGATCGATCACTTCTCTTTGCATCCTGAAATGACCGGTTAGTGCAAATAATTGATCTGGAAATGAGCTGGTGAAACGTTCATGTGCAACAGTTGCCAATACTTCCATTTGCTGGTAGAGATAACTGCCCAGGGAATTAAAATAGAATTCAATGGATTGGCGGATATTTTCCTGCGTTTTTTCTCCAAAGCCTTTGTATAGTGTGAGTCGGTTTTCATTGCAGGCATATAGCAATTCACCGAGTGTTTCTATTTCGAGTTCTTTCCAGATGGTGGCGATCTTTTTGGGGCCAATGCCTTTTATCTGTAACATTTCGAGGATGCCTGGAGGCGTTTTCAGGATATATTCCTGCAATACCTGTAATTGGCCGGTTTCGAGTTGTTCCAGTACTTTCTTACCTGTACTTTCTCCGATACCTTTCTGTGAAAAGATGCGGTCGGGTGGGAGGGTAGATAATTCTATGGGTAACTTATCGATAGTAAAAGCCGCGTTGGAATAGGTTTTTGCCTTGAAGGAGTTATCACCATGTATATCCATCAGTTTGGCGAGCAGGGAGAAATTGGCTGCAATGGCCTCATTGGTCATAGGAAAGAAAGTTAAGTGTTGGAGCGTGAAGTTAGGGCAAAAAAAAGTCCCGCACTGATGCGGGACCTTCAAATCTATTTTAGCGAAAGCTAAACTAAGATTACTTCTTTTTAGCAGCAGCCTTCTTAGGAGCAGCTTTTTTAGCAGCTTTCTTAGGAGCAGCTTTTTTAGCGGCTTTCTTAGGAGCAGCTTTTTTAGGAGCAGCTTTCTTAGCAGCAGCTTTTTTAGGAGCAGCTTTCTTAGCGGCTTTTTTAGGAGCAGCTTTTTTTGCAGTTGCCATGTTTTTTAGATTTAATGGTTAGTAAATAATACATTAAAAATAAAAACTTATTGGTAACTACAAAAAAATTTTTTTTAGGCAGTTTCAACACCAGCAGTTACTGAAACTGTAGTCTTGTCGTTTTTGCCTTTTTTGAACTCAACGATACCGTCTGCAAGAGCGAAAAGTGTAAAGTCTGAACCTACACCAACGTTCTTACCAGGATGGTAAACTGTACCTCTTTGACGAATGATGATATTGCCAGCCAGGGCGGGCTGACCACCATATATCTTAACGCCGAGACGCTTACTTTGCGAATCGCGGCCGTTCTTTACACTACCTTCACCTTTTTTGTGTGCCATGGTTGATATTTTTTAGATCGGGCCATGTTGCCATGACCGACATAATAATTTACTAAGCGATGCTTTCGATTTTAATTTGGGTATAGTGTGTTCTATGACCGTGTTTCTTGCGGAAACCTTTCCTTCTTTTCATTTTGAAGGCGATCACTTTATCACCCTGTACCAGATCTTTCACGATCTCGGCCTTTACAGTGGCTTTTACAGCACTACCTGCGGCTACAGCACCGGCATTGTCTGTGAAAAGTACATCGGTGAATTCTACTTTATCACCGGTTTTACCTTGCAGGTGAGGAACATACAGGCTTTGACCTTCCTGTACCTTAAATTGCTGACCTGCGATTTTTACAACTGCTAACATAGCTATCCAAAATTAGGACGGCAAAGGTAGGGATTAACACGCAGATTTCGCAAAGTTTTTTGAAATTATTCTCGGAAAAAAAGAAGTTACAGACTAAGCGTACCTGAATTTCCGGAGAAGGGAACCGCTTTATCCTATAAAGATAGGATTATTTTGTTGATTTTCAATAGGTTTTATGTTAAAATGGGATCCTTGGTGCACGCTATGGTGATACCGAGCTCCTTTTTCTGCTAGCTGCCAGCCTTATCCTGATTATTTACCGATCGCCTGCCATTTGGCAACAAGTTCTGGCTATTTTTGTGCCCATCGCCCCCCGGGGTCAAGAACTGGTGACCATGCAATTAAAATCCTTACTGGCAAAACCATTTGCCCAATATATACACAAACAGGTTCGCAGGAATAGTGCCCATGCACTGGCCGATCAGGAGGCCATCCTCAAACAACTCATTAAAACCGGCAGGTCTACTCTATTTGGAAAAGACCACCGTTTCGACGAGTTGAATGACCATGCCTCCTTTAGTCAGGCAGTTCCCATCCGCGACTATGAACTGCTCAAGCCCTATATCAACCAGGTAAAAGAAGGGAAGGAAAATATTCTGTGGAAGGGCAAACCCATCTATTTCGCCAAAACCAGCGGTACCACCAGCGGGGTGAAATATATTCCCATCACCAAAGATTCTATCTCCAATCATATCAATACCGCCCGCAATGCGCTCCTTTGCTATATGGCAGAAACAGGGAATAGCTCTTTTGCAGATGGTAAGATGATCTTCCTGAGCGGATCGCCCGTTTTGGAAAGAGTAGGAGGTATACCCACCGGCCGACTCAGCGGTATCGTTAACCACCACGTACCCAGCTATCTGCGAACCAACCAATTGCCCAAATACGAAACCAACTGCATCGAAGACTGGGAAACCAAACTCGATAAGATCGTAGAGGAAACCATCAAACAAAATATGACCCTGATTAGCGGGATTCCACCCTGGATGCAGATGTACTTCGACAGGCTCATGGAAAAAAGCGGGAAAAAAATTGGTGAGCTATTCCCGAATTTCAGCTTGATGGTACAGGGCGGGGTTAATTTCGAACCCTATAAACAAAAGTTATACGATAGTATCGGACGCTCCATTCACTGCATTGAACTTTTCCCGGCCAGTGAAGGATTTATGGCTTTTCAGGATAGTCAGGAGCATGCCGGATTACTGCTCAATACCAATAGTGGTATCTTCTTTGAATTTATTCCCATTGCCGAAGTATTCAACGATAACCCAACCCGACTGAGTTTAAAAGATGTACAGGTGGGGGAACAATATGCCATCATCATCAACAGTAATGCCGGCCTTTGGGGTTATAATATCGGCGATACCGTTAAATTCCTGAGTACCGACCCCTACAGACTCGTGGTAACCGGTCGTATCAAACATTTTATTTCCGCTTTCGGCGAACATGTAATCGGTGAGGAAGTAGAATATGCATTACTCCGGGGAGCAGCAGCAACCGGTGCCAGTGTGATTGAATTCACCGTAGCCCCCATGATCCAACAGGGTGAAGGCAAAAGCTATCATGAATGGTTGATTGAATTTGAAAAGGAACCTGAAGATATGCATGCCTTTATACAGGCAACAGAGTCGGCACTGAGGGAGAAGAATGTGTATTACGATGACCTGATCACCGGTAATATTCTACAGCATTTACAAGTGCGAAAACTGCGTAAAAATGCATTCATTGATTATATGCGGTCTATAGGTAAACTCGGCGGACAAAATAAAGTGCCACGATTAAGCAATGACAGGACGTTGGCAAATGAATTGATGAGCTATATAGATCAGTAGCTGTAGCTGCAGTGTTCCCTCGTGCCTCGGGAGACACTAGCGGGGAATGGGCATGCTGAGTGTAGCCGCAGTGTCCCCTCGTACCTCGGGAGACACTAGCGGGGAATGGGCATGCTGAGTGTAGCCGCAGTGTCCCCTCGTACCTCGGGAGACACTAGCGGGGAATGGGCA
>VFQP010002017.1_pt1 | contig 24159 bp, 20 predicted proteins | sample 3512351 | NCBI WGS metagenome assembly VFQP01 (sample SAMN10412372, study PRJNA504923) | tailings metagenome | isolation source: Relicate 1 Philex TSF1 revegetated site | place: Philippines: Tuba, Benguet | collected 2017-08-29
ATCGACCATCGATCATCGAACATCGATCATCCACCATCGATCCGCCGGTTTCACACTCCATTAACCACGGTTAATCCACCGTTAACCACCTCCATTTATTCGTCATATTGAAAATCTTATTCCAAATTAGCTGTATCAATTTTAATCAAAAAAAAGATGCAGTTATGAAAAAGTACATAATCCCCGTAGCGGCAATGTTACTGATCGCAGGAGCAGCAGGAGCACAAACAACAACTCCCAAAAAAGCTTCTCATGAACCGATGGCAAGAAAAGAAGCAGTAGCGAAAAAAGCTCCCGCAGCAGATAAAAGCACTGCTGGTGTGACAGGCACAGAAAAGGCATCGGCAGACAGCAAAGCAACCGCTGTGGCAAGAAAGCATCACCACAAAAAAACAAAACCTTCAACGAAAACAGAAGGCAAATAAAGACGGTGTGTTGGTTCGGTATGGACAGTTCGCTCTGGGCGGGCTGTCTTTTTTTATGCCCATTGGCGGAAATCAGTTAACTTCCCTTTAACCAATGTTAACACTGGCAGTTGGCAATTGGAACAGTCTATTCATACTTTAGCATATGATTTCTGTGCGGTTAAGATCGTCCACCATCCGGCTCGTACTTTTTATCAGTTCCCTGGTAATCGCCATCATACTGGTTTTTCAACTGGTGTGGCTGAAAAAGGTGTATACGTTTGAACAACGCGAGTTCAGCCACAACGTCGTGAAAGCTATACGGGGGTTGTATGAAGATCTTGATATGAGCCTTTACAACTATTCCCATCTGAATGAACTTGTTGAAAATCCCGCACCCAATCTCTATGTGGCAAAGATCAACAGGCCTGTCAACTATGACTCATTGCTCATCTACCTGCATTATGAGCTGGATGATTTTGGTGTATTTACCGATTGCCATGCAGCCATCTATGATAACAGCAAGAAAGCATATGTCCACTCAGCAATCCTGACGGCAGATAAAAAAGATACTACGGTCAAAATTCCGGCAACGCCAAGAAAGTATGATCACCTGACACTATTCTTTCCAAAAAGACAGCATTATATTCTTACAAGAATGAATTTCTGGATCATCAGCAGTGTACTGCTTTTTCTTGTACTGATACTTTTTGGAGGAAGTCTGTATTATTTTTACAAACAGAAATTCCTTAACGAAACACAAAAGGATTTCATACACAATTTTACCCATGAATTTAAAACACCCGTTGCCGTGATAAGCCTTGCTGCGGATGTTTTGAAGAATCCTGCAATCATTGAAAAACCAGAAAAACTTGTTACGTATGCAGGCATCGTGGAGTATCAGTCAACCTATCTTCGCAACCAGATCGAGCGTTTGCTGAAGTATGCCTACACTGATTCAAATCATCTTCATCTGACAAAAGAAAAGGTGAATATCCATGATTTGATACAGGAGTCGATCACGAATCTCGGGCCGTTGATCGCAGAGAAGAAAGCCGGATTTGAATTATCACTGGAAGCTACAGACCCGTATCTGCAGGCAGATAAAGAATACCTTGTGATCGTTATAACCAACCTGATCGACAATGCGATCAAGTATTCAAAAAATCCGCAGATCCGGATCCGGACGGGTAATAACGGGGAACATACTTTTTTTACCGTTACAGATAACGGGATCGGAATAGAAAACAAACAATTGGGTAAGATCTTTCATCGTTTTTACCGCGTGCGTCAGGGAGAAACTTATCATGCAAAAGGATTCGGGCTGGGCCTGAGTTTTGTCAAGAAGATCGTTGACGCCCACGAAGGATCCATTAAAGTGAATAGCACTCCGGGACGTGGATCAGAATTCACGATAAGTCTGCCTTCATCCAATTCGTAAAAAAAAGAAATACGGCCTGTTTAATATCGTTTGATAAAAGCATTGCGCAAACTAAAAATTTAAAACCGACTTGATCATGCAGCAAAAAGCAAAAGTCCTGCTGGCAGAAGATGATCTTCAATTAGGATTTATCATAAAAGACAACCTGGAAGAAGCGGGATTCCAGGTGATCAATTGTCCCGACGGTGATACAGCCTGGGAACATTTTCAAAAAACAAATCCGGATATCTGCATTCTCGATGTAAATATGCCATACCGCGATGGTTTCAGTCTCGCTAAAAAGATCCGTCAGAAAAGTGATCGCGTTCCGATACTTTTTGTTACAGCCAAATCACTGGAAGAGGATAAGCTGAAAGGGTTTGCCGCAGGCGGAGATGATTACATTGTAAAGCCATTCAGCATGAAAGAGCTGCTATTGCGCATGAATGTGTTTTTAAGAAGAAATAAAATGATTGTTGATGATAGCCAGTCAACGATAAAAATTGGCGGCTTTACATTTTATCCGGACGAATACAAACTCAGCAGTGAAAGTGATGCTATCACATTAACGCAACGGGAATCGGAGTTGCTGCATTTTCTTTGTTTGCATCCAAATAAAGTATTGAAGCGTGAAGAGATCCTGTCAAACGTTTGGGGCAAAAATGATTTTTTCCTGGGAAGAAGTATGGATGTGTTTATGACAAGACTAAGGAAGTTACTGGCAGTGGAGCCTGCGGTTACGATCGAAACGATACATGGTGTGGGGTACAGGTTTACGATGAATGCGTCTTGAGAAGTTCTTTAGATGTGGTCAGCGTAATAAGGAACACAGCGGATGCGAGAAATACGATAATCCCGAGGCTGTTTTCGCCGCGTATCGCCGCGTTCCTTATTAAAACAGTCAATTAAAAACTGAGCAACTTATTCAACGCACTCTTCACCTTCTCCGCATTCGGTAGCATAGCTTGTTCCAGTCCAATATTCATCGCCACAGCAGGAACATTCAATGCACCCAACACTTCCACCGGCGCATCAAGGTGCTTAAAGCAATTGCGGGAAATCCTTCCGGCAAGTGCTTCCGCAAAAGAATTGTTCTGCTGCTCTTCTGTAACAATAAGACATTTTCCATGCGTTTTCACCCTTTCAAAAACAAGCTCTTCATCCAGTGGATATAAGCTTCGCAGATCTACGATCTCTACACGACCATTCATTTGTTTTGCCGCCGCTTTTGTCCAGTATACGCCCATTCCATAAGTGATCACTACACAGCTCCCTCCGTTTTCTACAGCTGATGTATCTGCGTGTTCAACAATACGGCCTTTACCTAATGGAACGATATAGTCACGCGAGGGTTCTGCCGTTTTCGCTTCTTCTGTTCCGGGTACTTTACTCCAGTAAAGTCCTTTATGTTCCAGCATCACCACCGGGTTGCCATCATAAAAAGCAGCTTTCATCAAACCCTTCATATCAGCGGCATTGGAAGGATAAACGACTTTTATACCTTTTATGGATAATAGTGTTGTTTCTACGGAGCCACTATGGTAAGGCCCTCCACCGCCATAAGCGCCGGTCGGCACACGCAGGATCATTGATACAGGGAACTTCCCACAGGTGAGATAACAGCTCTTTGAAATTTCAGTCACCAGTTGATTCAAGCCTGGATAGATATAATCAGCAAACTGAACTTCTACCATTGGCTTTAAGCCAACAGCATTGAGTCCGACAGTAGAGCCGACTATATACGCTTCCTGTATTGCTGTATTGAAAACCCTGTGATCTCCGAATTTCTCTGCAAGTGTTGCCGCTTCACGGAAAACACCACCAAGTCTGCGTCCCACATCCTGACCATACAACAGTGCTTCCGGGTGATCTTCCATTAACTCACGTATCGCGAATAAGGCAGCATCAACCATTAACACCTTTGTGGCACCGGCAGGTTCACGTTCTCCTTTTTCTTCCGTAACAGTAGTAGGAACAAATACATGATCTTCTATAGTTGCCGGAAATGGATCAGGCGCTGCCATAGCTTTTGCAAAACCTGTAGATACCAGCTGCGCAGCGCTATCTTCAACCTGTAATAACTGCTCTTCTATAATCCCCGTCTCCATCAGTTTTGCTCTTAGCAATACAACAGGATCAGTTTTTGAATGTTCCGCAAGATCTTCCTCTGAGCGATAAAATTCTTTTCGTACTCCGCTTGTATGATGGCCGAGCAACGGAACCCGTGCATGTACCAGGAAAGGTTTCCGTTGTTTCCTGACAGTATCCACCACTTCTTTCATGGTGTTAAAAGACGCTTCGAAATCACTGCCATCGACCTGTACCCTGTTCATGCCTTTAAAGCCAGCGGCAAATTCGTATGCATTCATGGCGCGTGCTTCATTAGCCGTTACACTGATACCCCAGTTATTATCCTGAACAAGATAAATGATGGGTAATTGATGCAGCACGGCGAACTGCATGGCTTCACTAACTTCACCTTCTGTAATACTCGCATCTCCGAATGAGCAGAGTACAACAGGCAGCTCTCCAGCCGGACCTTTATTAAGTTTTGATTCATCTACCTTTTCCCAGTAGCGTATTCCCTGTGCGATGCCTGTGGTAGGGATAGCCTGCATACCGGTTGCACTGCTCTGATGAATGATCGTGGGTTTATCAGCACCACGATAATTTGCATGTGCGTAATATTCACGCCCTCCTGTAAATATATCATCTCCTTTCGCGAGGAGTTGCAGCATCAGTTCATACGGAGAAAAGCCCACACCGAGCAGCATACTTTCATCTCGATAATAAGGGCTGAAGAAATCCTGTGGCTGCAATTGAAATGCCGCAGCGAGTTGTATTGCTTCGTGGCCACGTGAAGTTGAATGCACGTATTTGCATACCTGCCTGTTCACCTCATAAGTTTCCGCCATGAGCTTCGCCTGATGCATCAGGCGATACGCTTTGAGTAATATTGAAGTTTCCATCATTGTGGCAAAATTAGGGAAAGGTTTGAGAGGTTTGAAAGGTTTAAGAGGTTCAAGAGGTTTAAGAGGTTTGAGAGGTTCAAGAGGTTCTCCATAGGTTGTTACTGTATATAAAAACAAAAGGTTCGAGTGTTCTATGACGCGCACTCAAACCTTTCGGTATTATTTAATAAGTATAACCTACGGAACTTACAAAACCTCTTGAACCTCTCAAACCTCTCAAACCTCTTGAACCTCTCAAGCCTCTTGAACCTCTTGAACCTATGGAACCTCTTAAACCTCTTGAACGTTCTACTTCACTTCCAGCTTAAACATACTCACATCTTCAAGAAATCCTTCAAACTCGTCACCAACAACGGCTTCGCCAACGCCGGCGGGAGTGCCGGTGAAGATAACGTCGCCGATATTTACGGAGAAGAAATTAGAGATGTAAGAAACAAGGCTGTCAAAGTTGTGCATCATGCTGGAGGAATGACCTTGCTGCACAAGTTCTTTGTTCTTATATAAACCGAAGTTGATATCTTTTTTATTCTTTACTTCATTGAGAGGAACCCATTTGCCTATTACAGCTGAGTTATCCCATGCTTTTGCTCTTTCCCAGGGAAGTCCTTTCGACTTCAATTCGTTTTGAATGTCACGTGCGGTAAAGTCGATCCCTGCTGTGATTGCGTCGTAATATTTTGACGCAAATTTTTCCTGTATATATTTTCCGTTTTTGCTTATACGGATCACGAGTTCACATTCGTAGTGAAGTTCATTCGTAAATTCTGGATAGTAAAAAGGAGTGTGCGGCTGTAGCAGTGCACTCTTGGGCTTCATAAATATTACAGGCTCGTCAGGAATATCATTTCCCAGTTCTTTTGCATGTGCTGCATAATTTCGGCCTACACAAAAAATCTTCATAATCAGGATGGGTGTTTGTTAAATACATCGGATACTGGAGCATCAGGATTTCTTCATCCTAATATAATATTCGGGTAATCGTAAGTGAATTGGATTTTTAGAATTTGGGGGTTCGACGTGCTAAAATAAGTAATCATGATGATTAATCATAATGAAAATACCTTATTATTTAGCTGGTTCATTGCGGCCGTCAGCCCTTGTGTGGCAAAGATTTCGATCGCTTCTACGGAGGCATCGATTTTCAGTTTTACAAGGGGTTCTTCCTCCTTTTTCCACTTGCCGAGTACGAAGTCAGCCTGGAGCCCCTTGGGATAGTTATTACCTATGCCAAAGCGCAGTTTGGGATATTCCGCTGTTCCCAGCAGCTCAGCGATGCTCTTTAGTCCATTGTGGCCGGCATCGCTTCCCCCTGGTCTCACCCTTAGCTTCTCGAGAGGCAGCGCAAGATCGTCTACGATAGTGAGCGTATTGGATACAGCGATCTTCTCCTTATCCATCCAGTATCTCACCGCCTTTCCGCTAAGATTCATGTAGGTAGTTGGGCAAATACAGATGAACATCTTTCCCTTCCATTTGATTTCGGCCAGATAGGCCAACCTGTCTGTGCGAAAGCTTCCCCCATGTTTCAAAACAAATGCATTCACCACATCAAACCCGATGTTATGTCTTGTATGAGCGTATTCATTGCCAACGTTACCGAGGCCTACAATGAGAAATTTCATGTTACATGAATAGTGAGAAAACGGGTATCGTTCCCAGATCTGCGCCTACTGTTAAGAAAGGAAAAGTCCTTTTAAATCCTTACCGTCTTACCGCCTTCCCGGTACAAACTAAACCGGTAAGGCGGTAAGACGGTAAGGATCTCTTTTGGTAGTTGCCTTTGCTTTATGTCAGGCTGCCCGATCAATCAGATAAAACAAAAACCCACCTTCGCTAAGCTTCGGGTGGGTATATGTCTCTTTTTGCTGAAGATTATTTTTTAGCAGCAGCGCCTTTTGCAGGAGCAGCAGCTTCTTCTTGTTTCAGCTGTCTTGTCATCACAACAGAAGCGATCGGAATACGTGGAGAGTTCAGGAACTCGTAGTTTTCTTCTTTCACATCCTCTACACGGATGTTTCCGTTCAGCTCGAGGTTGTCGATAGGCACTTCAATTTGCTCTTTCAGGTACTTTGGATAAGTTTTAACCTTCAGAGAATTGATTTTGCTAACGAATTTACCACCCTCTTTTACACCTTTCGATGTACCCACATATTTCAGCGGAATGTCAGCGATAACTTTTTTGTCTTCTACCAGTTCAAGCAGGTCAACGTGTGTTAACAGGTCAGTTGTTTTGTTAAACTGAAGATCTTTCAGGATAGTTCTGTAAGTCTTGCCGTCAACTTTTACTTCTGCGATCTGGAATTCAGGAGTATAAACCAGCGGTTTGAATGCTGCAGCCGGTGCATAGAAGTTAACTTCTTTTTGCCCGCCGTAAATTACACCTGGCACCATCTCCTGAGAGCGGATCGCCCGGGTGGCTGCCTTCCCGAATCCGGTCCTCAGTTGTCCTTCGATTGTAATTGATTTCATTGTATGTTGTTTTATAAATGACGCGTTTCAAAGTAAAAATTCAAAAGTAAAAAGTAAAAAACTTGCCGCTACTGTTTTACTTCTCAAAACATTCATCCGGGCGAAGTAAAAACTCGGTCATAAACGCTGATATTTTTACTTTTCAATTTTGCCTTTTTACTTTTAAAGGCTCGGCCTTCTTTGTGAATGTACAAACAGGCTCGTGATGCTCTTATTCTCAAATGCGTTGCGGATGGCAACACCGAAAAGATCAGAGACAGAGATCACTTTGATCTTTGGGCTTTCTTTTTTCAGCGGAATGGTATCACAAACCACGAGTTCTTCCAGCACACTGTTCTCTATATTCTCGTAGGCTTTTCCGCTCAATACCGGGTGAGTGATCAGCGCTCTGACGCTTCTCGCACCTTTTTCCTTTAAAAGAGCTGCACTTTTTGCCAGCGTGCCACCGGTGTCACAGATATCATCGATGATCACGATATCCTTACCTGTAACATCCCCGATAACCACCATGCTTGCAATTTCATTCGCACGCTTACGGTGTTTGTCGCAAATCACCATTTCTGCATTGAAATAGTTCGCTATTTCGCGGATACGGTTTGTTGCTCCTACATCAGGGGCCGCAAAGGTAAGGTTTTCGAGCTTAAGATTTTCAATATAGGGAATAAAAACTGCATGGCTATCCAGGTGATCCACTGGGATATCGAAGTAGCCCTGGATCTGAGGAGCATGGAGATCCATTGTGATCACACGGTCAACCCCTGCTGCAGTTAACATATTGGCTACCAACTTACTACCTATTGCGACGCGCGGTTTATCCTTTCTATCCTGGCGGGAATAGCCATAGTACGGGATCACAGCGATCACTTTATAAGCTGAAGCGCGGCGCGCGGCGTCGGCCATCAGCAACAACTCCATCAGGTTGTCTCCTGCAGGAGCATACGTACTCTGAACCAGGAAAACAAAATCCCCCCTAATGCTTTCCAGGAACATCGGGCAGATCTCACCATCGCTGAATTTCTGAATAGCTATCTTGCCAGGCTTATTGCCATACTTAAGGCAGATCTCTTCGGCCAGTTGAGTTGAACTGGTTCCGGCGAATATTTTTGCAGATTGCATGACGTGTATAATACCAAAGGTAGATTAGGCTTTGGCCCCTTTGGAGCGGCGAAGATATTACTCTCGCGGGAAGATCACAAGACACGACAAAGTAAAAACTAAAAAATAAAAAGTAAAAAGACTGGCCGTGGACGGACAACCTCTTTACTTTTCAAAAAAGAGACAAATATTATAACTGATTATAAAACAGTTTAATGCACAATCGCTGCAGTTGTACCTTTCACTGCAAAAGACGGCTTCTCAGCAGGAATTTCAACACGTTTGCCCACACTTACAGTATCCGAATTAAAACTGTAGAACAGCGAGGAGCAGATAAAAATGGAGAGGAATAAAACCACTACGTACATCGCTGCAAAAAAGAGGACAGGATGCAGGGCACCCAATGAACTTGATCTGGTTTTCATACGCTGGATTTTAGTTTTTCAAAAATTGGATTTAATAATATTGGTTTTTCAAACTACCGCTAAGTAGTATCGAGACTATAAAAATATATGTTAAATTGAACGAGTGCAAGAGAACAAGTACTCAATAAAAGAATGGGCAAAAGACGATCAACCACGCGAAAAACTACTCAGTTTTGGCGCAAAAACACTGAGCACTACCGAGCTTCTGGCCATTTTATTGCAAAGTGGAACCCGCAAAGGATCTGCGGTAGATCTTGCCAGGCAGATCCTGGCGCTGGGAAACAATAACCTTGATGAGCTTGGCCGGCTTTCCGTGAAAGACCTTATGACCATTGAAGGCATTGGCTATGCCCGCGCCATCAGCGTACTGGCCGCTTTAGAGCTTGGGCGAAGAAGGCATACAAGCGTTTTCAGAACAAAAACAGCGATCCATTCCAGCGGAGATATTGCTGTGCATCTGCAGACCTTACTAAAAGATCACCGTCATGAAGTATTTGCATTACTGTTACTTAACCAGGCAAACCGGCTCATTCAGTTTGAGGTGATCAGCGAAGGAGGGCTTACCGGAACGGTAGCAGACCCTCGTATAATAATAAAGAAAGCGTTGGAACACGATGCGGTTGGAGTCATTCTTTGTCATAACCATCCCTCTGGCAATCTCCGGCCAAGCCGGGCAGATCAGCACCTTACCAGAAAGATCGGGGAAAGCGCTGCGCTGCTGGATATCCGCCTGATCGATCACCTGATCGTCAGCGATGAGGGCTATTACAGCTTTGCGGATAACGGGCTTCTTTGATGTAATCGTTTAAAAAGTTTAAAGGTTTAAGGTTTAACTGTTTAAGAGTTCCAAACTATTAAACGGTTGAACATTTAAACTTTCAAACTTTCTACGCCTGCGCTGTAGGACCTCCGAAATTCAGAGGAAAAGACACTTCTTCAAGGTCTTTGATCGCTCCATTTGCGGCTTCATACTTATTTACATTTTCTGCAATGGCCTTCATAAAACGTTTGGCATGCTGTGGTGTAAGAATGATGCGTGACTTTACCTTGCTTTTGGGAGTGCCAGGCATTACGTTCACAAAGTCAAGTACAAACTCCGCATGCGAATGCGTGATGATCGCAAGATTCGCATAGGTTCCTTCTGCTACTTCTTCTGATATTTCAATATTCAACTGTGGTTGCTGTTCAGACATAAAAATATTTTATACTTCAGGTAATTGTTTCCGGGTTTACAAAGTAACGCTTTTATTTTCAACGGTCAGGTATGGAATAGTACAGCGATTGTCATGCCTGAAGTTCGAGCGTATTGGTTTTTCAATATGCATCATCATTTAATTCCTGCTTTTATACATGGATACTTTGTGATTTTCACCTTGCGCTGGCCGAATGATGAGTGCTCTTTGTTTTGATGCTGCTTGTGCAAATTTATCCTTCACTTGGTCGATGGCCGATGACCGAAGGCGGTTGGCCGGAGGCAAACTTTGAGTTTGAAATTAATAATACAGTGATCGTATTCTCGGCCAACGGTCACCGGTCAAACCTCCATTTACCATTGCCCACTCATTCGCACCCCCAAAAAAAACACCGGCTAATTGCCGGTGCTTTTTTTTATAAGATCTGATAAAACTTAAGGTTTATCCCACCATACTCTGCTATCAGGCGTATCACCGCCAGTGAGTCTGCTAACAGCTTCATTTGTATTTGCCTCGTTCACCGCATAGGTAATAGAACCGTAAGTGAAACGACGAGGAATTTTTCCGCCAGGATTTGTTGCTGCAGGGGTTGGAACCAGTGCAGGAACACCAGTTCTGCGCCAGTTAGCCCAGGCCTGAGTACCGTTCGGATAGAATGCAAAATATTGCTGCAATTGGATTTTCTCTAAAGCGCTGCCTGTGCCGGCAAGAGATACTTTATCCTGTGCCAGGTAAGCTGGCAGTCCCGTCAAGGATCTTCCCCATTGTCTCCAGGATTCAGAGATCCCTTTTTCATACAATGTTGTTGCATTCGCAGTGATCCAGCCACGCTGAGCAGCCTCTGCAGCCGCCAGTAATACCTGAGACGCGCCAATAATAACGTATGGCGATGACGTTGCCCTGAAACTGCTTGCCAGAATTCTCGCCCAGCTATTTGACTCGCCAAAAGCTACCGCGTCCGCTCTGGTAAGACCATATGGGAAGCCTACTGTTGTGCTACCAAAAGCAGCCTGTCTTGGATCAGCATAAGATGCCATGAAATCAGTCATAACTTTTGACTCAGCGAAATCCGTACGACCATTATACAGGTTATAGAAAGGATTTCTGAATGCAGCTACGCTACCCGAATACATCAACGTAACGTTTCTTGTGCTATCATCAATATATCCATTTGCATCGTTATAGGCAGAACTGAATTCTGTAGCAGCCCAGTCACCTGGATTTGGATACACCTTACTTGTACGGAGAGCAATCAACATACGAAGAGAGTTTGCCACTCTTTTCCATGATGCAGCATTACCTCTGAAAATGAAATCTCCGGAAGCTACTGCACCAGCATCAAACTGCGCACCGGCTTCTTTCAATTCTTTAATAAGGTCTTTGTAAATAGACTCCTGTGTGTCAAATTTAGGGCTTAACTGTGCCTTACCTTTCAACGCGTCAGAGTAAGGGATATCACCCCATCTGTCGGTAAGCGTCCAATAGATATACGCTTTCAGGATACGCGCAATCGCGATCTGATTATTGGCAGATCCAAACTTCGCAGCTAATGGAATTTTCTCAGGATCAGTATTGTATTCAATGATATTCTGCAGATCATACAATACGCCGGAGTACGTTCCGTCAAAATCCAATTTTGGCAGCGCATACAACGATACCTCTGTATACTGTGTTTCAGAGAACAGCTGGGCGTATAATCCGTCTCTTGTTTGGGAAGCGAAGCCACCGAGACTGGACTCTACGTTACTCAACAGCGCCGCCGTCGACGGATTCGCAGTACCGTTCGGATTCACGTTTGTATCACCAAACTTGCTACAGCTGGTAACAAGCAGTGATGCCGAAGCTATGATAGATAATAATTTCAATGATTTCATAATAAAACTTTTTTTTTCGATAAGGAGTGATTAGAATCCGAGTTTCAGGTTAACACCAAGTGATCTTGTTCCTGGGAACTGGCCATTCTCACCAAATACACTGCTGATCTCTGAAGGATCGAAATCTTTGGATTTTCTGTAGATCATCCATGGGTTACGTGCGATTACAGAGAATGTTGCGTTCTGCAGCCATTTGCTGGTAAAACCCCATTTCTGAACCGGAAGCCTGTAACCAAGGCTAACCTCACGCATTTTTACATAAGTAAGATCATAGATGAATTCGTCGAACACGTTATTACCAACCATATTGTGGAAGTAATCCTGAGCTTCAACATACATATCTATAGGATTCTTATCAGCGTCAACACCTACTACGTGGATACCACCGCCATCAGCAACAGCGTCGCGGATCGGGTTACCCTTATCATTGTTACCCGCAGTACGTGCAGTAAGGCCAGAGTATGAACCCCACATATCAGACATTGAGAAGAATTTACCACCAACCTGGAAGTCGATGTTTACATTCAACACGATGTTCTTATAAGAGAAAGTGTTTTGAACACCGCCAGTGTAATCAGGAAGTACGCTTCCGAATTTCACGTTCTCTGACTTAACATAGTTTCCGTCTTCATCAAGAACCGGACGGCCATCAATATATGTCTTACCGCCGCCGATCAGCATACCCCACTGTTGACCTTCCTGGTGAACAGTAAATGGAGGAGTGATACCGTTAAACCCAGCACCGCTTGACAATGTAATTTGAGATACGCCTGGAGCCAGAGACACAACTTTATTGCTGATGATCTTAGCATAAGTTGCATTGATATCCCATGAGAAATCCTTTGAAGTTACAGGGCGGCCAAAAGCCTGGAACTCGATACCTGAACGAGTGATCTCACCCGCGTTGATCTGCTGAGAACTGAAACCGCTCGCACCGCTGATTGTAACTGAGATAGGAGAATTTTTTGTTGACGCATTATAGTATGTAGCGCTGATACCCGCTCTGTTTTTCAGGAAACGCAGGTCAAGACCAAGCTCTTTCGTCGTCTGAGTTGCACCTTTAATGTTTGGCGTTACGATACCATTTGGTGTACCCATTACAAAATAATTTACAGCAGAACCTCCACCATAGGTTTGAGACCACTGATCAGCCCCAACGCTATAGGCAAGCTGAAGACCATAAGGTCCGATCGCCTGAGGAACTTCACCCCATGTACCTCTTAATTTACCATATGAAAGCCATGGCAATGCATCTTTAGTCAAATCACTGAACACAAAACCAGCACCAAAAGACTTAACAAAAATGCTGTTATCCGCTGCAGGTAAAGTAGAGTACCAGTCATTACGAACTGTCGCATCCAGGAACAACATATTTTTCCAGCTACCACTCACACGTGTGAAAAGAGCGCGGCGCTGTTCTTCACTTCTGCTATTACTGTAGGCAATCGGAGAAAGAGAGTTATTAAGAGCAAAGAAATCAGGGATATACAAACCATCACGCGTGTTTGCATTAATCGATTTCGAAGTGATCTTAACAATTTCACCACCCGCCAGTACATCAATACCAAAATCATTGATCTTCTTATTGTATGTACCCACAAATTCATAACGGTCATCAGCAAAGAAACTTTCCCCTGTTGAATATCCAGCTCTTAAACCAGTTTGTCTTGCACTTGTTTCAAGAATATACTTGGTTCTGTTCTCAGACCATGTATTTACAAGACTCTTACGGTATGTACCTCTCAGCTTGATATCACTGTTAACTTTGTATGTCAATGATACATCTCCGAAAAGACGATCACGTCTGAACAGATTTTCCTGGTTGTCGAAATAAGTGAATGGATTGTACCAGTAGTTAGCTCCGTAGAAATTTACTGGGTTAACCGCGCTGTAAGAACCTGGGTTAGAGTGGTTCCAGCTACCGATTACTCCAGGAGTACCTGTAGAACCTGCAGGAGAAGTAAGTCCTCTCAGTTCTTTCAGAATATTCATATCCAGATCACGGTGGAACCATGAGTTAAAGCTACCTGTAGAGTTGTTACCATAACCATCAGAGTTTTCTGCCTGCTGGTTTTGTGTAACATAATTCAGGTTCGTACTCATCGTGAAATGTGTACCAAGATCGATAGAGAAGTTACCCGCAAATGTGTTTCTTCTCAGGTAAGAATTCGGGATCAGACCCTGGATATCAAGGTTTGTGTAAGAGATCCTTGTAGAAAAGTTGTCTCCCGCTTTTGAGAAGTTAATGTTGTTTGTTGTAGTAATACCTGTGTTATAGAAGTCACGGGTATTTTTAGGCTGAGCAACAAGCGGCTGCGTTTTGAAAGAATATTGCGTACCTGGGTACCATGCATACCATGGAATATATTCCTGGCCTGTCATACGTGGACCCCATGAAGCATCATCTGTATAGTCATGATAGTATTTACCATCAAGAGCTTTCCATGCTTCAGGCTGACCAGCTACCCATTTGTACTGGATCAGGTCGGAAACACCACCACCAGCATATTCGTTCTGGTAGTTAGGGAGAATGTAGATCTTGTCAACAGTAACGCCGCTGTTCACTTCCACACCAATACCTCTTTGTCCTTTTTTAGCACGTTTAGTTGTAATAACGATCGCACCATCAGCTGCCTGCGGACCGTAGATCGCAGCACCACTCGGACCATTCAGTACAGTAAGATCTTCAACGTCATCAGGGTTGATATCTACAGAGTTAGTTGGAGTACCGTCAACGATGTAAAGCAAGCTTTGACCACCGAGCGTACCATCACCACGGAGACGCACGTTTGCATCACGACCAAGCGCTGCAGTTGACTGGCTACGAACCTGTGCACCCGCTACCTTACCTGCGATCGCATTGTTGATGTTTGGCTGACGGATAACGTTCAGCTGCTCTGCATTTACAACCTGAGCATTGGACGTTAAGCTTCTTTGAGTCTTTTTGGTATTATAACCACTGGAAACGATAACCTCTACGAGATTTTCGGCAGATTTTTCAAGAGCGAGACTTACTGAGGAACCTGAACCTACAGTAACCTCTTTTGCAGTAAAGCCTTGACTGGAGATTACGAGAACATCACCTGTGTTAACCTTAATGATGAATGTTCCGTTTTGATCAGCGACGGTACCTTGGTTTGTACCCTTGATCGTGACACTTGCCAGGGGAACTGCATTTCCCTGGTCGTCGGTTACCTTGCCCGTTACGTTTCGGGCCTGACCAAACGCCAATGCAGTAAATAGCATCAGCACGGCAAGCATGCTTGCAGTTTTTCTCATGTGAAGTTGATTTGTTGTTAAATAATCCAATGATTATCAGAAGCTCGTCTCCTGCTTACGATAACAATAACATAAGAGAGACATAGTAGCTGTCTAATACGCTGCGCCAAATTAAAGTTTTTTTAACACCAAAAACTCAGTTAAGTAATTTTTTTTGCAGCACACCGACTTTTCTAATCTCTGCGTCCGTTTTTTACATCACATGCATCCGACATCATATATAAACCATTTTAAATAATAGACGCAAAAAACAGCTTGCCTGCTCAATCGTGTCCGCTGATTAATAAATATTAGAATTTTAAGTACGCTATTGACGGTAGTTCAGCACTTAAACCAGCAGTGACTACTTAAACGAATAAACAAACTGCATCTTCACCTCCGTCTTTCTGTTTCCATTGATCATGTCCCCACCCGACCCTATTTCCTTCTGCTGATGATAAATAGTTTGAGCAAAACGTAGATCCATCCTCAAATGATTGAATAGCCGCATGTGTATTATCAAATAATAACGAAATCCATTTCCAAAAACCGCGGGTATAGAGTGGCTATATAACACATCGTTTTCAAATCCATATAAACGACTCGCGTAACTGCCCGTCTCAAAAAACTGAAAGCGGGATGTAATTGCATATGATTTCATCGCCGGTCTGTAGATCCCATCCATCGATATAGAGGATCCGTTTTCCCTGTCTGTTTTATTTAACTGCAGCCATTGAAACCTGTACCGAAAACTAACATCACGATCTATTGTATGCTGTAAATATAGTTGAGCATTTACTCTGGGAACGTTTACAAGATGATCGATGGCTGTCGTCCGGACCACTTCATACATACGGAGGGAATGAACGATCCTGAGTTGCAGTTCAACAAACTTTGATGGAGTATGCGCAAGTTGAAACAAAATATCCTTTCCGGACGATGGAGCATCTACCAGGTATTTCAGCCACGGAAATTCATAAAAATCAGCAAACAGATCCGCCTTCCAACCACCTGACGGCCTCCAGGTCATTCCCATATACAATCCCTTTTCGTTGGACGGTGTTGTATTCTCTGTAAATGCATTCGCATTTACGGCCTGATAACTTTTTGCGATATCACGATAAACGACGGCAATATCCATTGCAGGATCTACACTCAACATACATCCCTGTAGCAACGCCATACTAAAACGATGATCAACTGCCAGCTCGCCAAACAAATGAATATTCCTGTATGTATACGCATGATCGATACTCAGGTTATTCCAATCATTTCCACGGACCGAATACAGGTTATACGGTTCATCTCTTTTCCTCAACGGCAAAGAAAAAACATGGCGGATGATATTCACTCCAACATGTCCTCTCTCTCTGCGATAACGGACACTTGCCCCCACCGCAAACTGCTGCAAAATATTTCGTCCGGCCAATTCCGTTTCAGTTCTGTGATAACCAGATGTGAGCACTGATGAAACAAATACCCCGGCACTGTCCTCATCTTTGTTGGCGCTTAATCTTCTGACCGAAGCAAACAGAGTTAGTTCCATAGCTGCTTTACGAAGAGATATGCCCACTCCACGATGAAAATTATATTCGCCCGCTGAACTATAAGGCTTCAATACAGGCGACTGCCGCTTTACGGCAACTGCATCGCCGCTTTTCTTAAATGCCAGGCTTTGCCATTGAATAAGCCCCTGCCCCATGTTCACAGTAAAGTCTCCCAACGCCAGCACTTCCATTACGCCCATCTTCCTCGCAAACAAATGAAAAGAGTTGAAATCAAAGCCATATCGTTGTGCACTTCTAAAAAACTTCTCACCGGCATCCTTGTCACCCGACCATCCATACTGCAACAGGCTTTTATATACATACCGGTAACGCATAAATATCCTTTGCCTGCTTCCCTGATATGTTGTTTCTCCATTTATTTGTCTGAACCCACGCTGCGATTCCAGGAGTTGCGAGACACGTAACAATATAGTATGCGAACCGCCCGACAGCCTGTGCAGCAGATCGCTGCCAGAAGGAATGACCTTGCTGACTGTTATAAAAGGCAGGAGTTTCCTGAGGAGGCGCGTGTCCCATCCTGGAACGGCCTGCAACTCATAAACACTCAGCAGATCACCCAGAAGCTGCCGGTACTTCAGCAGGCTCCGGATCTGCCATTCACTTAAGACATTTAACTCCTTCAGTTCTTCTTCATTCGCTTCATTGATATTAAGCGGAGATCGAAGACGATGTTCAAGCTGCTGCCAATATGAATCGTCCTCTGTATCTTCTTCAGTTGCATCAGCAAGTTGTTCCAGCTGTTGCTGCAACTGAAGGGGTATGTCCTGTGCGGAAGTATAAAAGTAAAAGAGTAACAGAAAGACTGAAGCGAATATGTATAACATGGTATTTTTCATTAGAGTTAGCATTCGATTGAATATCCGGGTATGGGCTGGCAACAACGTAATTCGCCAGGCCTTCGACTCTTCAATTACCCTCGCACTGTTTTTCACAGATAACACGATAAGACGTCAAAATTTCCACGGGAATGAACTGCGTGAAGCCGTTTTGTTAGCGTTAGATCCATTGGAGATCTGACACTATCTAATCCGCATCAGTTCTATTTTTCCAGAACCACAACAACTGTAAGCCACTTCCCATTCCGAGGCGCAGATGATACGAGCTGTATAGGTCGATACGCAGGCGTTTTTTTGTAAACCCCGTTCCGAAAATGAATGAAGGAACACTGGTTTGAACAGCTATGCGAAAAAATAATGGTGAATGCATTTTATATTGGAAGCTCAGCACTCCATTTAACAAATGCCCGTATTCTTTTATCCACTCCATGGCTATATAAACCTGTTCCGACTGCTCATACCCGATCCCCGCGCTGTATGTTGCCGGTATATGTAATGCATTCATTGCATCAGCCGCTGCCGGGTTGAGCAATTGAACACCGAAGTGGAGTTTTTCGGAAAGCCGTAGCAGTAACCCCGCATCTGCAGTGATCGCATTCGCGCTGCCATAGCCTGATACTTGCAGCTGATGATAATTCATACGGATTCCCAGGGAAACTTTGTCGCCGAGTTGCCGGGCGCCAGCCAATCCAATTCGCGAACGCCTGTAACCTGTAAAGCCGGTCGAAGTAACCTGTAGTGCCGTCATCAGGGACCGGAACTTCATGACTGCATTCAGCTAATAAACATCCAGTTCGGGCAAACCGGGACGTCTGTCCATGCCTGCACCGACGCCTTCCTGCGGCAAAGCGCCCAATGAGGCGATCTGATTTGCCGACGAGCCTATATCAGCATGCTTTGCGCTGTAAATACCTGTTCCCCAGGCTTCCGGCTGCCCGGAGGAGGGAAATACCATACTAAATTCGAGCAAAAACAATAGAAAGATGATGCGCATAAGAACGTTTTCATTTCTCCGAAATTCCGCAATGTGTACAGTCTGAACATGGGTTTTTCAACGCTTTTTAATGTTTTTTTCTCAGCCGAGACCCGGCAAAACTTCCGTAATTTTGCGCATGCAAATTTTAGATGGGAAAAAAGCCGCACAGGCAATAAAAGACGAGCTGAAGATCAGCGTGGCGCAGCGTGCCAATGAAGGAAAAAAAATACCACACCTGGCAGCCATCCTGGTGGGAAACAACGGCGCCAGCGAAACCTATGTTGCAGCCAAGGTAAAAGCTTGTGAAGAAACCGGGTTTAAATCAACACTTGTGCGCCTGGAATCGGATATTTCTGAAAATAAGTTATTGGAAACCATAGAAGAATTGAATACCGACCCTGATGTGGACGGCATCCTTGTACAGCTGCCGCTGCCAAAACATATCAGTGAGAAAAAAGTGATCAGCACCATTGATCCGGGCAAAGACGTGGATGGGTTTCATCCCATGAGCGTTGGTAAAATGGTCGAAGGACTGCCAACATTTATTGCCGCAACTCCTTACGGCATTATGCTGTTGCTGGAGCAATACAAGGTGGAAACAAAAGGGAAACATGCTGTTGTGATCGGCAGAAGCAATATCGTCGGACGCCCGATGAGTATCCTGCTCAGTGGCAACTCCAATCCGGGCAATTGCACCGTAACGCTTTGTCACTCACACACTGCCAACCTGAAAGAGATCTGTCTGCAGGCAGATATCATCGTTGCAGCGCTCGGTATTCCTGAATTTGTGAAAGCTGATATGGTGAAGGAAGGTGCAGTGATCATTGACGTAGGCATCACCCGCGTAGCGGATCCTTCGCGTAAATCCGGCTTCAAATTAAAAGGCGATGTCAACTTCGACGAAGTTTCTCCCAAATGCTCCTGGATCACACCGGTCCCGGGAGGTGTTGGCCCGATGACGATCGCTGCATTGATGAAAAATACGTATTTGTCCTGCGAAACAAAAAACTGATCAGCCCCACGGATTGAAATAATGGAACAAACCGCCACACATACCGCCGTATCCCTTCCCGTGATGGAACATTTCTACACCATCCAGGGGGAAGGCTTTCATCAGGGACGTGCCGCCTACTTCATCCGTCTGGGTGGTTGCGACGTGGGATGCGTTTGGTGTGACGTAAAAGATAGCTGGGAAGCAGACCGCCATCCCAAACAGACCATCGAAGAATTGAGAGATCAGGTACTTCAAACACCCGCGGAAATGGTCGTGATCACCGGAGGAGAGCCCCTGCTGCATGATCTCGACGCTCTCACAACTGCGTTGCAACAGGCTGGTCTCGAAACAAATATCGAAACATCCGGTTCTTCCCCACTCTCCGGACGCTGGAACTGGATCTGTCTGTCTCCCAAAAAATTCAAAGCTCCCCTCCCCGAAGTAACTCCTCATGCCAACGAGCTGAAAGTCATTATCTACAACAAAACAGATTTTGCCTGGGGAGAAAAGTTTGCTGAACAGGTTGCTCCCGGCTGTAAACTATACCTGCAACCTGAATGGAGTAAAGCCAACGAGATGACACCGCTGATCGTGGAGTATATCAAAGCCAATCCTAAATGGGAATTGAGCTTGCAATTGCATAAGTATATCAATGTGCCGTAGAGGCGGGGAGTAGAAAATAAGACCACGATTTCAATTCAATCTCGTTTAGAACTCTCTTTCCCTATACTGGGTAAGTTTCCCGCAGATTAACGCAGATTGGCGCGCAGATACGCAGATATTTGCCCGCTATCAGCGGCTGATCTGCGTATCTGTGGTTTGATCTGCGCCATCTGCTGGACCCCTGCGCCATTACGGGAGGGTGATGATTGAAAGAAAGAGGTAGAAAATTGAAAGCTAAATATTGCCGACACCTCAGACCATATCAGCAATTTGTTCACCCGGGAAGTTCATTACAATAGCATTTCCCGCATAAAATTTGCCCCTCTTCGTTATTGTACTACAATCATTTATCTGATGAAGAAACTTGCCCTTGCTATCCTGTTCTGCATCACGGCCATCGCCGGATTTGCACAGCAGTATGACCCGACGAAAATCAGTAAGAAAGCAAAAACGGCGTATGATAAAGCCATCTCCCTGGCCCAGGATGGCAAATTGAGGGAAGCGGCGAATCTGTTCAAACAAATGGCAGAGTCAGAACCCAATTTCGTAGATGCTTATCTTTCGCTCGGCGGTGTGTATGGTGAGTTGAAAGACCACCAGCAAAGCATCAATTATTATGAAAAAGCATTTGCGATGGACCCGGACTACACGATCGAATCCAAACTTCCGTATTCCATCAATCTGGCGCGTATAGGTCAATTTGATAAAGCGCTTGCTGCTATCAACGATTACCTCGATAAAAATCCTCCGGCAAATTCCAACACACGCAAAGCAGCGGAGTTCCGGAAAAAAACATACACGTTTGCTGTTGAGTACGCAAAACAACATCCGGCAAACGGATATGTATTTAATCCGCTGAACCTCGGAGATGCCATTAATAGTTCCGAATCAGAATATTTCCCCTCCATTACCATTGATGGAAAAGAACTTGTATTCACACGGCTGCTGGGGCACAACAATGAAGATTTCTACCACAGCAAATGGAATGGAACATCCTGGGATAAAGCCGTGCCGGTACCTGGCTCTGTCAACACACCGATGAATGAAGGAGCGCAGAACATTTCGCAGGATGGACAACTGCTTGTTTTCACCGGTTGCAACCGGCCGGACGGTTTTGGCGGATGCGACCTGTATATGTCGCGACTGACTCCAACGGGTTGGGATGAAGCGACCAATCTTGGAGGTCGTGTCAACTCCGACCAATGGGATTCCCAGCCATGCCTCTCTCCCGACAAACGAGATCTTTATTTTTCCAGTCGCCGCTTCGGTGGTTTTGGCGGGTGTGATATATGGGTCTGCCATCTTCAGGCAAACGGCAAATGGAGCGAGCCGGAAAATCTCGGGCCTTCTGTAAATACACCAGGTGATGAACAATGTCCATTTATCCATGCCGATAACCAGACATTATATTTCACGTCCAACTACTGGCCGGGTTATGGCGATGAAGATATCTTCTTCGCCAAAAAAGGTCCCGGTGGCGACTGGAGTAAACCAACCAATCTCGGTTATCCGATCAATACTATCGACCGCGAGGGGACTCTTTTCGTCACTGCCGATGGGAAAACCGCGTATTATGCAAGTGATAAGATCGGCACAAAAGGCGGATTGGATATTTACAGTTTCGAATTACGGGAAGATCTCCGTCCTTCCAAAACTCTATGGGTAAGAGGACAGGTGTTTGATAAGAATACCAAAAAAGGACTTCCATCCAATGTTGAACTGACTGATCTGACCACACGCCAGGTGATGTCAAAAGTTCAAACAGATGAAAACGGGAAATACCTGATCACGCTTCCGGTGGGTAAAAATTATGTATTCAACGTAAACAGAAAAGGATATCTTTTTTACTCCGATAACTTCATGCTGCAGCAGGATTCACCGGATTCTACTTATGAAAAAAATATCCCGCTGCAGCCGATCGAAGTAAATGCAACGCTGGTGCTGAATAACATTTTCTTTGATGTAAACAAGTTTGAACTCAAACCGGAATCGCAGATCGAACTGGATAAGATCGTTCAGCTGATGATGGATAATCCAACAGTAAAAGTCGAGATCAGCGGACATACGGATAATGCCGGTAAACCAGCGGATAACCTGGTGTTATCGGATAAGCGGGCGAAGACAGTTGTGGCGTATCTGATCAATAAACGGATTGCACCGAACAGATTTACATGGAAGGGATTGGGCGAAACGCAACCGGTGGCTGATAATAAAACGGAGGAAGGAAGAGCGAAGAATAGAAGGACGGAGATGAAGGTGACGGCGCAGTAGAAAGATATCGAGAATTATAACTTTATAAAATGAGCATATTAAAAATGCAACGTCGAGACGTTGCATTTTTTTAAATTTTTACGCGTTTTATCCCTATTCGTTTTCATGAATAAAAGTCAATGTTGTTTAGGGCAGGGTATAGATATCGGGATTAAATAAGTTCGGGTTCTCATTTTCACTTATCCTCTCCCTGCTCTGTTTCCCCGGGCGGAATACTCGAATGCACTAACAATCTTAACTACGGCCAGACCCGGGGAAACAGGGCGGGAAGAGGTGAGAGTGATCATAGCCGCTCTCTTTAATCGACGACCACATTTGTACTAACACATAATACACGCGGATAATAACAGATCGACTGATCGAAGGTCTGTCCCCATGCCGCATTAAAGCAAGACCTGCCAACCGTTGGTGCCGGCAACTCAATTCTACTCCAAAACAAATAAAATAAGCCGCTTGATTAGGCATGTTGCCAGTTACTGTATACATGCGATCATACATCTCGCACCATTCGAAAATAGCCTCAGGCTTGTCAAATTTTCCTTTGTCGGGAAAAAAACACATTTACGACGTTAAAATCCCGCTGCCTTCTTAGCAGGATTGTCTACATCTGCATTAAATTTCATTCACCCAATGCATCCAGACCTGCTCTATCAAATCGCACTAACCCTTATCCCCCACGTCGGGCCGGTTCAGGCAAAAGCCCTGGTCGCTCAACTCGGTTCCGCACGCGCCATATTCACCTGCCCAACCGACATTCTTAAGAAGATCGAAAACATCGGAGACCTTCGCGCAACCGCTATCAAAAATTTCAAACACTTCGATACCGCTGAACAGGAGATCAACTTCATTCAGCAACACCGTATCACGCCGCTATTCATTACAGACCCTGCATATCCTAAACGACTGCTTCATTGTTACGATTGCCCGACACTTCTTTACTATAAAGGATCAGCCAACCTCAACAACCCAAAAACAGTTGCGGTGATCGGTACCAGAACCAATACCGAATACGGCAGGATCGTCACCGATCAACTGATCGAAGGTCTGTCTTCCCTCGGCCTGCTGGTGATCAGCGGACTTGCACACGGTATAGACGCGATCGCGCATCGAGCCGCATTGAAGAATAGCCTGCCAACCGTGGCGGTACTGGCTCACGGCCTCAACCAGGTTTATCCCGTTCAGCATACCAGCCTCGCACGCGAGATCGTTAAAGAAGGAGGCGGATTGCTGACAGAATTCCGCAGCACATCCATGCCCGACAGGTACCAGTTCCCGGCCCGTAACAGGATCGTAGCCGGTATGGCCGATGCAACGATTGTAGTGGAAACGGGTGTCAAAGGCGGCAGTATCATCACAGCAGAACTGGCAAACGGATACAATCGTGATGTATTCGCTTTCCCCGGCAGGATCACCGACCCGAGAAGTGCCGGCTGCAATCACCTGATCCGTCAAAACAAAGCCGGTCTGATCACTGATGCCGCATCATTAATGGAGATCATGAACTGGGGCGACGAAACACGAAAAGCAAAACACCGGTCGCGGCAAAAAGAGATCTTTATCGAACTGACAAAAAATGAACAGGCTGTGGTAAACCTGCTCCGCGATCGTGATCCCGTCCATATCGATGAGATCAATCTCCGGAGCGGGCTCCCCAACAGCACCGTAGCCGCTGCCATTCTTAATATGGAATTGCAAAACGTGGTGGTGGCACACCCGGGGAAAAGGTATTCGCTGTGTTGAG
>VFQP010002018.1_pt1 | contig 24149 bp, 20 predicted proteins | sample 3512351 | NCBI WGS metagenome assembly VFQP01 (sample SAMN10412372, study PRJNA504923) | tailings metagenome | isolation source: Relicate 1 Philex TSF1 revegetated site | place: Philippines: Tuba, Benguet | collected 2017-08-29
CCAAACCCAAACCGGTATGGCGCACAACATTCCAGAAAGCGCAGCCCCGGATTCGTCAGTTCTACCAAGAGGCCGTCGCCCGCATCGTTGAACAGCTGGGGGGCGGATGAGCCCCTTGCACAACCGCGCGCGCGGGCGTAGCCTTCAACGCGTCGCCGCCAAATCGGCGACCGGGATTGGTCTCCCGAACTCATACGGCGCACAACGCGCCCCCGTCCGATGCCGAGGCGCGTTTTTTGTGCCCGCGCGTCAGCCGGGCTGCGCGTGCCAGCCAGTTCAATGGCGGGCGGTGCGTGGGGAGCCGCAAGGCTCGCCGGTCCGTATGCCGGTAGACCAACCCGCGCATCGTCCGCCACCCGCGATTGGTCTCGCGATGGCGGACTCCACAACATACGGAGTCCACAGCATGAATCTCTCCCGCCTCACTGCGCACGCCGGGCGCCTGCTCGCCGCTGTCCTCGAAACCCTGAAGGTGCTGCTCGGCCTGTTCGCACCGGCCCCCGCCACCTCGCTTGCCGGCGCATCACCCACCGCTTGCGCTGTCGCCCTGCAGAGCGGTCCGCACGGCTGCTGCCGTAACGCTCCCACTGCAGCCAAGCCCACGCGCCTGCGGCTGGTGGAGCCGCTGCCTGCCGTCTCGCGAATCGCCGCGGGCGCCGACCATGCAGACAAGGTGCGCACGCTGCTGGATGACCTCTTCGACCGCCGCAAGCCTGCCGGCAGCTTCCGCGCGGCCTATGTGGAAATTACGGGCGATGTCCACGTGACCGGCTTGCTCAGTCGCTGCGACTGGCATCGCTTGCGCGCTGCGCGCGGCGCAGCGGATGGCGTGGGCGCCCACACCTTCGGGGAGCTGCTGGGCGAAGCCCTGAACCGCGCCCTGGTGCACGAGTATCGCGAGCTGGCGCACGCCGAGGATTGGCAGTGGCTGTGCAGCGATGCCGCGGTGGGCGCGATCCACAGCGATGCGGGCGCGCGCACCGGCGGCTATGGCGGGCCGGTGTCGGGTGACTCGCGTGCTCGCGTGCTCGCCACGCGCGGCGGCAGTGAAGCGGTCAGCCTGGAAGCGATCGCGCACGATCAAGCGGGCGTGTTGCGGCGGATTCCCTGGACCTTGGCGGTGTCGGCGCGTCGCACCCTGCAGGCGTTCATGCTGGACTTCCTCACCACCAACCCCGCCATGCGCGACGGCCTGCCGCTGTTCCATGCCTCGCGGTCGAACGTAGGCGCCTCGGCGCTGAATACGGCCAGCTTCATCGCGGCGCGGCGAGCGCTTGGCAGCGTGCGCCACCTGGTGGTGCCCGTTGACCTGGAAGAGACCGCGCACGGGCTCTTCATCGCCCGAGGGGATGACGCCGGCCTGAGTGCGTGCCGCCGCCCAAGCGTGCACGTGATCGACCAATGGGTGCACCCGGGCAACTGGTTCGCCACGCGCGGCGCGCAGTCGCCACTGATCGAGCTGGGCTTCCACGACGGCGCGGAGCCTGCGGCAGTGAGAGAGGCTCGCGCCGGTGACAGCCTGTTCAACCTGGGCTTGATCCGCTACTGCCTGCAGCACCGCTACAGCGCGGCGGTGCGGGATGCTGGCAGCGCCTATGCCGCCTTCGTGCGCGGCGGCGCGGAGACTCGCGCATGAGCCGCGCCGATGTGGTGCCCTTCAACATGCCTTCGGCGACGGTCGCGCCGCTGTTCTTCGTCAGTGTGGAAGACCCGAAGCGCTTGGCTGAGGAAGCGCAGGCGCGGGTCTACCGCGCGCAGGCCCTGGCCGATGTGCTTGGCAAGGTATCGGAGTGCGACTCCGCGACCGCGCTGCCGGCCTTCGCGCGGGTGATGGCTGGCATGCTGGCCGAAGTCGAACAGCTGCTCGAACTCGCGGGCTCTGCAGGCGCTTGGCGCGAGCATGGGAGCGCTTGCGCGTGCGGCGTAGCAAGCTCGGTGCTCACTTCGCACGCCGCCCACCAGCTGGCCGAGCTGGCGTTGGCAGAGGCGTCGCGCGTCACACCTTCCGGTGAGGCTGCGGCCTGCTGCACACCGGGCGCTTCACTGCAGCGTTGAGCCACCCTGCTCGGCTGTCCAGACGCCAATCCGAGTGCAGCCGAACTCAACCCATCGACCTGTCGGAGTCCCAATGACGCGCAGCCAAGTCTCCAAGCGAACCGCGATGGTCAAGGCCGAGCTGGCTGCGCGCGGCTTGAGCCTGTCCAAGATCGCTGCAGAATTGGAAGTAGGACGCGCGGTGGTGTCCCTGGTGCTGCGCGGCAAGCGACGCAGCGCGCGGATCGAACAGCGGCTCGCCAGCGCCATCGGCATTGAGCCCGCGTCGCTCTGGGGCGACACGGCCGCCGCCGTGCTACCCACCAACACGCCGGGCTGCGCCAGCATCAAGGCGCAGCTCCAGCTCAAGGGCTGGACCTTCACCGCGCTCGCCAGCACGTTAAACGTCAGCCCCAGCGCTATAGCCCGTGTGGTTCACGGCGAGAGCCGAAGCGAGAAGATCGAGACGCGCATCGCCCTGCTTTTGATGCAGGAGCGCAAGGCCCTCTGGCCCAAGTGGCACGGCGCGCCGCAACTCCGGTTGCACTGGACTGAGCGACAGGCGCTTGCCGCGCAGGCTCGGGAGAAGTCCGACGCGGAAGCTTGCTCCACGGCCAAAGCGCCCGGAGCTGCGAGCCCTTGATGCGGACCTCCGCGACGGTTGCAGCGGTCGCCGCAGCGGTGTGCGGCGCCACCCTTGCCGCAGACCCAGCTCACCACCCGTTGGTGGCCGGCGCCCTGTTGGTGCTGGCTGGATCAGTGCTTGGCGGCATCGTCTCGGCACTGGTGCTGCTGGTGTCGTCGCTGGGGTCTCGCCTCGTCTGGAACATGGGCTTGACCGGGCACCTGCGCACCTTGGCTCGCCAACTCTGCCTCACGTCCTGCCTGTGGCTGGCCGTCGCCTTGCTGGCGCTTCTCGCGCTGCTGGCTCCCCTTCCCTTGATCGCCCAAGGCTGTTTCGGCGTCGGTGCGTGGGCGTTGCTGGAGACCGCCACCGTTGCGGTGCGTCTCGCCTGCCTGCTCATCTACTGGCAGCCTGAGCCCTTCCAAGATCACTGAGGGATTGGAACCCCTACAGGGCCAGCGGCCAGGACAGCGCCGCCCCGTCCTTTCGTGCTTCGCAATTTGCTTGCACCCTGCGAAAATCTCGGCTGGGCGAGTTATCTCGCGTTTGGGGCGGCATTTATCTCCCGCGCATACAGGTGAATCCCGCAGCGAGCGTCCCCCCTCTCCCCCGGCCCCTCCCCCACGCGGGGGGAGGGGAGTCTGGCCGCCGGGACATGACTGGCCGCCGCGACATGATCTGAGGCACCGCGCTTCGTGGCGAACTCACGACACGAGCGGCCTGCATCTCGAGCCCCTCTCCCCTGGTGGGAGAGGGGTTGGGGTGAGGGGGTAATGCTCGCGGCACGGCTGATTTCCCGGCCCCAGTTCCTTTCAAACCCAGGGGACGAGGAATCTTCGGGTGCGATACGCGGGCTCGCCCAGCCGTTGCAACGAAGCTGGTACGCGCCTGAAGCCCTCTCGCCCGGAGGAACGGAAGACGAGCGCCTGTCTGCTGCCGCGGCCGCCCAACGCTCTCTCAGACTCGAACGAAGCTGGGGGGCTGAGGCGAAAGTCGCCTGAGGAGGCCACCAGGCTGTGGCCCTCCTGACGCAGTTGGCGTGCCCGCCGTTGCAGCCTGCAGAGCCAATCCCCCCGGAAGCGGGCCCCGGCCGCTGGCGCCCCGGCCCATGCCCGCTACAATCGGCGGCCCTCGCACCCCAGCCGGATTCCTCCATGCGTCTGTCGCACTTCCCCATCACCACCACCAAGGAAACCCCGGCCGACGCCGAGATCGTCAGCCACCAGCTGATGCTGCGCGCCGGCATGGTGCGCAAGCTGGGCGTGGGCCTCTACACCTGGACCCCGATCGGCCTGCGCGTGCTGCGCAAGGTCGAGAACGTGGTGCGCGAGGAAATGAACCGCGCCGGCGCGGTCGAGGTGCTGATGCCCTCGATCCAACCGCGCGAGCTGTGGGAGGAGACCGGCCGCTGGCAGAAATTCGGCGGCCAGCTGCTGAAGATCAAGGACCGCAAGGAGGCCGAGTACTGCTACGGCCCCACCCACGAAGAAGTCATCACCGACTACGCGCGCAGCGAGCTGTCGAGCTACAAGCAGCTGCCGCGCAACTACTACCAGATCCAGACCAAGTTCCGCGACGAGATCCGCCCGCGCTTCGGTGTGATGCGCGCCCGCGAGTTCCTGATGAAGGACGCCTATTCCTTCCATCTGACGCCCGAGTGCCTGGAGCGCGAGTACTGGAACATGTTCCAGGCCTACGAGCGCATCTTCAGCCGGCTGGGCCTGAAGTTCCGCGCGGTGATGGCCGACTCCGGCGCGATCGGCGGCAACGCCTCGCAGGAGTTCCACGTGCTCGCCGAGTCCGGCGAAGACCTGCTGGCCTACTCCGAGAACAGCGACTACGCCGCCAACGTCGAGAAAGCCGAGTCGCAAGCCCCGGCCGGCCCGCGTTCTGCCCCGGCTGAAGCCTTCGAGAAGGTCAGCACGCCGACCCAGAAAACCTGCGAAGACGTCGCCGCCCTGCTGGGCCTGCCGCTGAACCGCACCGTCAAGTCAGTCGCCGTGATCGGCGAGCAGGGCTTCGTGCTGGTGCTGGTGCGCAGCGACCACAGCGTCAACGAGATCAAGCTCAGCAAGGTGCCGGGCCTCAGCGACTACCGCCTCGCCACCGAAGCCGAGATCAAGGACACGCTGGGCGCGGAGCCCGGCTTCCTCGGCCCGATCGGCGCGCCCAAGCCCTTCCAGCTGGTGGTCGACCGCGAAGTCGCAGTGATGGCCGACTTCGTCTGCGGCGCCAACGAAAACGGCTACCACTTCCGCGGCGTCAACTTCGGCCGCGACCTGCCCGAGCCCGAGACCGTTGCCGATGTCCGCACCGTGCTCGAAGGCGACATCGCCCCCGACGGCAGCGGCCCGCTCAAGCTCGCCCGCGGTATCGAAGTGGGTCACGTGTTCCAGCTGGGCCAGAAGTACGCCGAAGCCATGCACGCCACCGTGCTGGATGAGCAGGGCAAGACCCGCGTGATGTACATGGGCTGCTACGGCATCGGCGTCAGCCGCATCGTCGCCGCCGCCATCGAACAGAACTTCGATGCCAACGGCATCGTCTGGCCCGAGCCGATGGCCCCCTTCCAGGTCGCCGTCTGCGTCATCAACCCGAAGAACGACCCCAAGGTCGCCGAAGCCGCCGAAGCGTTGTACCTCAAGCTGCTGGCCGAGGACATCGAAGCCGTCCTCGACGACCGCGGCCTGCGCCCCGGCGTGATGTTCTCCGACATCGAACTCATCGGCATCCCGCACCGCGTGGTCGTCTCCGAACGCGGCCTGGCGGCCGGCACCTACGAGTACCGCGCGCGGCGGGCGAGTGAGAGTGAGAATTTGGATGAGGCGGGGTTGATGGAGCGGCTCACTCCCGTCTGCTGATCGCGACAGGGAGCTAACCCCTTGTTGCGCAGGTGGGGTGAAGGCGTATCCGCGGGATGGAATGGCCCGGATTGTCGACGTACTCACCCTGACGGCCAGCCGGATCAACCGGCGTGGCCGTCGATGCGTTCGGTTCCAGCGTTACTCGAAGCCGTTGTTGAAAATCAGGGGCCCCTGCGCTTTGCGCAACGCTACGGCGGAGTTGTCACCAAGTGACCTTCCACCAAGCAGGAAGCGCGCAGGCGTCGCCAAGGCGCGGGCAGTTGAGCCAGCGAAGCCTGGATCGAAATCGATCTCATAGCGACCTCCGTCGCCTACGCTGGCATCCAGCGTGCCATCTGCGTTCAGAACCAGGAGCGTTGACTTGAAGCGCGCGGTGGGAGGCGTGCTTCCTGCCCGAGCTTGGGAGAAGGAAACCAGAATGCGCCCCTGATCGCGTCCTATCCAGGCGCGCGAACCGCCGACCCAACCAACCGGGATGGTGACGACTCCCGCGGTGCCAAAGCCTGCATCCACGCTGCCATCGGAAAGGATGCGCCAGAGCTTGATGCTGTTGTCGTTGCTGGCGTTGATCGTGAAAGCGACGAGCAGTGCGGCATCGCCATCCGATACCAAGTCAAGTGTCGACCTTTCCCTCAGGAGGCCGGGAACGTTCAGCTCGATGCGGCCTTCCGGATTGCCAACATTTACCGGGACTCCCTTCCGGTCGAAGAGGTACAGGACTAAGCGCGAGCTGCCATCCACTATGCCTGCGGTAAACACATGGTTATGCGTAGTCGCTACCCGGCTCAGTTCGTCGCTCGCGCGCGCTCCACCTGCGAATCTGACCACGCCTGCAGTGCCAAACGTGGAATCGATGCTGCCGTCTGCCAGCAGTCGGTAGAGGACGGCGTGTTTAGGTCCGTAGTAGCTGTCGCGCGCTAACGCAACGATGAGCGATCCGTCCTGAGTGATCGCGGTGATATCGGTTCCGTTTGCTCCGGTGGACGGTTGCACCACGCCGTTCTCACCGAAGTTGGGATAGGGCTGGCCGTCCGCATCGAGCTTGTAGAAGACAGGCGCGATTGGCTCATCCAGCCCTCGCTCACCGGGACTCGCGTAGGCAGTGCCGGCGAAAATCGTAGAGGTCTCCCCAACATGGGCCGCCATGCTCAGCCAACTCACGCCGATATCGACGGGAAGACCGATGCTGCCATTCTCGCCAAAACTGGAAGCGAGTGTGCCATTTGGCTCGGCAGCGGTCAGGTAGCCCACATCGAAGCTCCCCTTTCCCGCAAACACCAGACGCCCTTGCTGGAGTCCGACGTCCAGAACCTGATTCGCTGACCGACTACGTGCGAGGAGGGGAGAGTACATCACGCCTAAAGCGTCCTCACCTTCAGGCGATAGGACTCGGCCGGCCGTAGGCGCAGACCCTGGGATGTAGTCCAGCTTCGAGTAAGTTGCCAGTAGGTTGTCCCCCAAAGGAAGTAGATCTCCCAGGTTCGAGAGGTTGACCAAGCTCCCCGTCGGCGCGAGATTGATTCCGGTAGCGAAGGGGCCACTCTGGGCGCAGCTGTGGGCGTCCGCCCCGAACACGCGTGGCTGAGGAGCGCTGAACGGAACCTCGATACCTGCAAGAACTCGCAGATGGGCTCCGTGCTGTACAAGCGTCCCCTGAAGCGCGTCCAATCCCTGAAAAGGTGCCAGTCCCATCGGGATCAGCGTGCATATTCCAGTCGAGGGATCTCCGAAGTCCAGCCGCGGCTGACCATCGGAGCTGAATCTGCGTAGATATGCAGCGCGGCTCCCTGAAAACGCTATGCGAGCGTAAAGGACAATAAGGTCCTGCCCATGGTGCAGTATGTCCCAAACTTCAGCTCCAACTTCCTGGAATTGTGGCGGCGTCCATATGCCGTTCGTGGCGAAATCAGCGTCGAGCTCTCCGCTATCCGAAATCAGCTGGAAAAGTTGCAGCTGAACTGGCGCTGCACCAATAACGATTCGGCCTCCCGAAACGCTGAGGCGTGATGCGCGATCCTGGAACTCCTGCTCGAAGAGCACCACGCCTTGATTGCCGAATTCGAGCCTCGGGTTCAAGTTCACATCAAACTTTGCGACGCCCAGACGTTGAATGTTGCCTTGCCAGTAGGAGAACAGCAGGTAAATCGAGTCCGCATCCACTGCCAAGTCGCGGCAGACCGGGTTGTTGCCCGGAAGGACGGGGACGCGAAGACCCAAGCGCCCGAAGCCCTCGGCAATTCTTCCGTCGGCCTCCAGCCGCCCAACCATGCAGGTAGGCTGGAATCGCTCTTGAGTGGCGACAACGATCGAATCGGCGTTCGCGCCTACTGGCATCACCGCGAGCTGAAGCGAATTGAGAGGGTTTGTGGCGCCGGGGGAACGGAGCGAAGCCAGACCCGATTCGGCAAAGGTCGTATCCGCCTGCAGGCTCGAGTTCATCCGTCGGATTTGAATCTGCTGCCCCAGATTGGCGGCTTCCAATACGCGGCCATGGGAGTCGCGCCGCAGTCTGAGTCTGTCAGCGGACCCATTGTTCATCAAGATTCCAGCTGAATGGAAGCGGCCGTTCTGTCCCCACTCTATATCGACCAGCTCTTCCTGCGCAGTTGCGGCGCAAGTGAGCAGTGATAAAGAAAGAAGAAGTAGCTGACCTACGCGCTGGCAAGTTTCAATTGAGCCTTTCATGCGATTCAGGTGATTCTCGACTTGGTTGAATGTTTCGGCGCATGCCGCACGCCGCGTGGCGTTTGGATGTGGAGCGGCTGTGGTTCAAACCGGTCTGCGCTTGGCTAACCTGCTTTCGGAAGACGCCGGGATTAGACTGCACTCCACCGAGATCTAATCCATACCCTAGCTTGCTGCCTTCGCGAACCGCAGCCGTATCCTAGCAGCCCCTCAGACCCATCCCTGTACATCGCCCCGAGATCGTGCAGCTCGATCGCGCTGAGGTCAACGAAGGAGTTGCCCAGCTCCTGGTTCGGGAGGTGGGAGGGCGATGACGCCGTGCCCTCGATGTTGCGGATGTCGTCTTGCCGAAGAGCGCTTGTTTTGCAGAATCGCTCAGGGGAGGCGAGCACAACGCACCTTGCAGGAAGTCGTGTGCTTGTCAGATTTGCCCTCGTCGACACTGCGCAGGCAAAAGCCGTTCGAAGTTTTCACCGGCGGTCTTAACTCTGAAACGCAACACCCCAACGGAGCGTAGTGGGCCAGGTGACGTAGCCTGAGCTCCTCTACCTGCAAGTGGAGTTGCCCATGTCCAGAGGTCACCTGACCCAAGAGGAACGATATCAGGCGCACGCGTTGCGCGAGGCGGGCTTGAGCCTGCGCGTGATCGGCAAGCGGATGCATCGATCCGCCAGCACGATCTGTCGCGAGCTCAAGCGCAACCGATGCCCCGCGGGGTACTCCCCTGACCCAGCCCATACCCGCGCGCGGCAGCGACGCCACCAGGCGAGCAAGCGCCCCCGGATCGATCCGTCGCACTGGCCGCGCATCGAGGCGCTGCTGCGCGAGGATCACAGCCCCGAGCAGATTGCCGGCGCGACGGGGTTGGCAAGCCATGAGCGGATCTACCAGCACATTGCCGCGGATCATCGGCGCGGCGGCTCGCTGCATACCCTGCTTCGGCAGAGCAAGCCACGCAGGGGGCGCCGCTGTCGTCCGGACCGTCGCGGCCAGATCAAGCATCGGCGCGACATCAGCGAGCGTCCGCCGGTGGTGGAGGAGCGCAGCCGCATCGGCGACTGGGAGCTGGACACCATGGTCAAGGCCAACGGCGGCCAGGTGCTGGTGACACTGACTGAGCGGCGCTCGCGGCTGCACCTGATCCGGCGCGTGTCGCAGCGGACCGCAGAGGCTGTGAGCCGCGCCATCATCGGCACGCTGGCACCCATCAAGCACCTGGTGCACACCCTCACTGCGGACAACGGCAAGGAGTTCGCTGAGCACGAAATCATTGCGATCGCCTGCAAGGCCGACTTCTACTTTGCCGAGCCCTACGCCTCGTGGCAGCGCGGCTCGAACGAGAACGGCAACGGACTGGTTCGCTACTACCTGCCCAAGGGCACCGACTTCGCGACAGTCAGTGACGAGCGGCTCCAAGAGATCGAGCGCAGGATCAACAGCCGGCCGTGAAAGACGCTAGGCTGGCACACCCCTTACGAGTTCTTCGCCTAAGCCCTCAAGCGTGTTGCGCTTCGGAATTGGATCCACCACCCGCTCGCGGCGCTGGCAGTTCAAAGCATCAACGTTGCTCAGAGACGGAGGCGCGAGCACCGTCACTTGGCGCCCGGATAACGCGGCATGTCGCAAAGTCGCGCGCGGCTACGAATCGACTGGATGATCCAACGCCGGGAGGTACTCCTCGCCATGAATCCCAATGCTAGTGAACCGCGCCGGCGTGCTGGCGCCGCGACCCTGCTGCTGTCGATCGCAGCGCTCCCGTCTCTGGTCCTGGCGCAGGCAGGGAGGCCTGAACCGAGGGGCGTGCTGCCGAACGCGGCCATCGAGGTGCCGCCCCTGAGCGCTGCGGAGATCGCTGCCATTCCGCGTTCGACGGCCGTACGTCGTGAGGACGGCAGCGCCTACTTTGGCGTTCCAGCCCGCGCTCCCGAGCCCGCTGACGTCGAGGCGCGCCTCGCGCTGCACGCGCAGGCTGGGGTCCGCGCAGCGGTGTTCACCGTCAACTACCTGGGCGACACCGACGCCAACGACATCAACCCCGGTGACGGCGTCTGCGCCGATGCGCTGGGAGCCTGCGGCCTGCGCACGGCCATCCAGGAAGCGAATGCGCTGCCGGGGCTGGACACCATCGTGCTGCCGGCCGGCACGATCACCCTCGCTACTCCCGGCGCGAACGAGGAGGCTGCGCTGACGGGCGATCTCGACATCACCGACAGCCTGACCATCCGCGGCGCGGGTGCATCGGTCACCCTTGTCGACGGCAACGGGGCGGTCACCGACGACCGCGTCTTCCATGTTCGGCAGAGCGGCAGCAGCTACATCAGCGTGGACTTCGTCGATCTGTCTGTCCGCGGCGGTAACCTCGTGTCTGGCACCGGAGGCGGCATTGCAGCGACCTGCCGCGCCGATGTGGTCGTACGTCGCAGCGGCGTGCTCGAGAACTTTGGAGCGCAAGGCGGCGGTCTGAGCGCGTCGGGATCGGGCGGCTGCCCGCCCGAGCTGCTGCCGCGGATGGTGGTCTACGAGAGCGCGGTCTATCGCAACACCGCCAACAGCAACCTGGCGGGCGCGGGTATCGATCACTTTGGCGGCGGCACGCTGCAGGTCATCAACAGCACGGTTGCACTCAATGTGAACAGCTCCACTTCGACTTCGGCCGCGGGCGGCATCAGCGTGTCCTCCAACACGCCCAATGTCGCAACCATCCGCAGCAGCACGATCATCGACAACAGCGCGCCGAATGCGACGGCGCATGACGGCGTCGGCCTGCGGCTTGGCACTTCGTCAACCACGACCCTGATCGACAATCTGGTCGGCTTCAACACCTTCAACGGCGGCACCCAGACATCGAACTGCGGCGGCACCGGTGCCGCCATCTCCAGCGCTGGCGGCAATGTTTACAGCACGGGCGCCGTGACCTGTCCGGTCAACTCCAGCGACAGCACGGGCAACGGGTTCAGCCTGGTCGGCAGTCTCGCCATGAACGCGCCCGGACAGACCCCGACTGCGGCGATCTTCTCAGCATCAGCTGCCCGTTTCTCCGGCAGATCCTGCATCCTTCCGAATGACCAGCGCGGTGTCGAACGTCCGCTGCGGGCCTGCTCCAGCGGCGCGTTCCAGTTCGTCGTGGCGCCCCCTGTGCCGGAGATCTTCGACGACAGCTTCGAGTGAGCGGAACCGCGGGGCGCTTGCATTGGACCGTCCTGAGCGCTGACGCACCTGTGCCGGGACGCGCCTTCGGCTCATCCCAAGCTGCGCGCGAGCGCGTCGTCCGTGGGAGCCTGCCTGCAGGCGACGGCGTGGCCTTAGGTGCACTTCAGGTGCGGCAGGCCCGCAGCACTGCGGTCGCGAGCACGCTCGTTCCTGCAGCGGCTCTTTGCCGCCGGCGTGGCGTGGGCCAAGCGCAGCGCGGACCAACGCGATGGATGCGGCAACCGCCTCGATGCAGCTTGGCCTTTCTCAAGGTGGTCTCGCCTGGCGCGGCTTGGCCTCGCCGCAGCGCGCGGGCGAGCCGCCTACTCGCTCATCACCTGCTGGGCCGAGAGCCGCAGCTTCTGCAGGTGGCGCTCCATCTGGCGCAGGCGCTCGACGGCGGTTTCCTGGCTGCCTTGGACGAAGCGCAGCGACTCGCCTGGCGCGAGCTGGGCAAGCCGCGGCAGGTCGGCGCGCGCGGCGTGGCCGATGCGCGGGTAGCCGCCGACCGTCTGGGCGTCGGCCATCAGCAGGATGGGGCCGCCTTCGGGCGGCAACTGCAGGGTGCCGGGCACCACCGGTTCGGACAGCGTCGGCGCGGGCTCAAGCAGCTCCAGCGTCGGGCCTTCCAAGCGCAGGCCCATGCGGTTCGAGCGGGCCGACACCCGCCATGCGCTGTCGAACAGCAGCTCGCTGTCGGCCACACTGTCGCGCGCCGGCAGCAGGTTGATTTCGGCGGGCTGGTCGAGCTCCAGGATCGGCGCCGGGTTGGCCCACCAGCGCGCCATGCGCACGCCGATGTCGGCGCGCGGCCAACTGCGGCCGACCAGGCTCATGCCGCGCAGGCGCAGCTGGTCGCCTTCCTGAAGCGCTCGGCCGGCGAGGCCAGGCCAGCCTGAGCCTGGCAGGCAGCCGCGGCCGTCCAGCACGGTCGGCACATCGATACCGCCGGCCACGGCCAGGTAGCCGCGCGCGCCGCGCTGCATGCGGCCGATCCGCAGGACCGTGCCCGCGCCCAGGCGCAGCGGTCGCCACATCGGCAGGGCGAGGTCTTCGACCTGCACTTCGAAGCGACCGCCACAGAGCGCGATCACCACATCGTTCTGAAAGCGCAGGGTCGGCCCGGTGAGGGTGAACTCGAGCGCTGCCGCGTCGTCGGCATTGCCGACCAGGGCGTTGGCCGCACGCAGGCTGAAGCGGTCCAGCGCGCCGCCCAGCGGCACGCCGATCGCGCGGTGACCGCGGCGACCGAGATCCTGCACGGTGGTCAGCAGGCCGGGCGAGAGCACCTCCATCATGCCTCGTGCTCCCGCTCAAGCCGCTTGAAGTCGGCCGGCGACACCGCCACGAAGCGCACGCGGTCGCCGGGCATCAGCAGGCTGGGGGCCGCGCGGCGCAGGTCGAACAGGACTTCGGGCGTGCGCCCGATCAGCCGCCAGCCGCCGGGACTGGCCTGCGGATAGATTCCGGTCTGTGCGCCGCCGATGCCGACCGCGCCGGCGCGCACCTCCGCACGCGGCGTGGCAAGACGCGGCATCGCGAGCCGCGGGTCCAGTCCCAGCAGATACGGAAATCCCGGCAGGAAGCCGATCATCGCCACCGTGTAGTCGGGCTTGCAGTGCAGGGCGATGGCGGCGTCCTCGTCCATGCCGGCGTGCGCGGCCACGGCGGCGAGGTCGGGGCCGTAATCGCCGCCGTAGCAGACCGGGATCTCGATGCGGCGGGGCAGGGGCTCGCGGCGGGCGGTGTGCTCGTGCTCGCGCAGCCGCGCACGCACCCAGGCGGCAACGCTGTCGAGGTCGGTCTTCAGCGGGTCGAAGTGGATCGCCAGCGCGCTGTAGGAGGGCACGAACTCCTGCACGCCCTCCGCCGGCTGCTGGCGCAGCAGGCCGGCAAGCTGCTGCACGGCCAGCGTCAGCGCGGGCTCCAGGCCGTCGCCGAAGCGCAGCAGCAGCGCGGCTTCACCCAGCGGCTCGAACTGCGGCTTGAGTTTGCGCTCAGTCATCGGCGCAGGCGCGGGTGGCGTCGAGCGCGGCGATGAGGCGCGCGACGAGGTCGCGAGCGTCCGCGGGCGCATAGGGCTGGCGCGCACCGCTGCCCCAGACCGGGCCGGGCCAGGCAGCGTCGCCGGGCTGGCGGGCGATGAGGTGCAGGTGCAGCTGCTCGACGATGTTGCCGAGCGCGCCGAGGTTGAGCTTGTGCGGCTTGGCCACGGCGCTCAGCGCTCGGGCGGCATGGTTGAGCTCGATCAGCAGCTCGGCCTGGTCGAAGGCGGACAGCTCGAACAGCTCGCGCAGGCCTGCGCGCCGCGGCACCAGCAGCAGCCAGGGAAAGCGCTGGTCGTCCATCAGGCGCAGGCTGCACAGGCTGAAATCGGCCACCGCCAGACTGTCGGCTTCGAGCCGGGGATCAAGCTGGAAAGGTGCGCTCATGCCAGATGCAGTTCCAGGAAGTCCCGGCTGACTTGCAGGGCGCGTGCCGCGGATGGCGCGTGAAAGTCGACGCGCTGCTCGCAGTTGAAGCCGTGGCCGGCGTCGAACAGCTCGATGCGCGCCTCGGGCAGGGCGGCGCGATGGGCCTGCACGGCCTCGGGCGGGATCAGCGGGTCGTGCTGGCCGAACAGCAGCAGCAGGGGCGCCTGCGGGCGCTCGTGCAGGAATGCCAGCGTGCGGCCGCCGTAGTAGCTGACTGCCGGCAGGCCCAGCCGCGTGCAGCAGAGGAAGGCGATGCTGCCGCCGATGCAGAAGCCCAGTGCGCCGACCTTGAGCCCGCGTGCGCGCAGCGCGTCGGCGGCAGCAGCGCAGCCAGCGACGCAGCGATCGAAGCCGACCTCGGCCATCAGCGCCCGGCCGCGGGCGACGCCGGCTTCGGTGTACTCAAGCTCCACGTCGGGCTCGACGAAGTCGATCAGCTGCGGCGCCAGCACGGCGTAGCCGAGCTCGGCCCAGCGCTCGGCCACGCTGCGGATGTGGGCATTGACGCCGAAGATCTCCTGGATCAGCACCAGCCCGGCGCGCGGCGCTGCCGCGGGCTCGGCGGCGTAGGCGCGGATCGCGCCGTGGGGGGTGTGGAGTTCAACGAGGTTCGGCATGTCGGGCGTCCGGCAGCGGTTGCGAACAGGGTCGGTCCGAGGCCGACGCGTCGGTCGCCGAGGATAGGACCAGTGCGGGTGTCGAAGGAATGCGTGCGGCGTCACCCGACTCGTAGGGCGGATACGCGCAGCGCATCCGCCATCAGCCCCCCAGCCTGAACACCGGGCGCTACGCGCGGCCGGGTCCCTTGGTCTGAACAACTTGTGCCGGCTGCTGCAGCGGTGTGGGCGAACCAGGTCGCCGCTTCGGCCTGCGCATGGCGTCAACCTCTGCTGCTGGCGCATGCGCTGCGCTAATGCGCCCTACGCGAACCCCGTGCGAGGGGTGGCGCGATGTTCTGGTACATGCGCTGCGCTTACGTACCCTGCGCGAATGGAGGTCTGCGGCTCCGCTGTCCGCGCGGCGTCACTCGAGTCGTGGGGCGGAGAAGCGCAGCGCATCCGCCGGCTCTCGCCGGTCGTGGACGCCCATGGTCGCGCGAGCTCTTGCCATCAGCGAAAGCGCGTCACCGCCGGTCGAAGCGCTTGTCGATCGCCATAGCCCTTCAGGCCAGAGCACCGAGCGAGGCCTACGCTGCCGGATCGCCCGCTTCCGCAGGTTTCACCGCTTCAATCGCCAGCGGCGCGTCGACAGCCCCGCGCCAGCGCCGCACCGTGCGCTGGAAGAACAGGTTGTTCGGCACCTGCAGCACCGCCTGGCTGCGCTCGCTTTCCAGCTCGCGCAGCGTCGTGTAGACGAGGTTGATGTCGATCACCTTGCCTTTCAGGCCCGGCTTGTCGCCACTTTCCAGCAGCTCGACGTAGTCGCCCAGACGAAACGGCCGCGTGGTCAGGATCAGCAGGGCGCAGAACAGGTTCGACAGCACGCTCCAGGCCGCGAAGAAGGCCACCGCCGCGACCGCCGCGAAGCCGGTGAAGGCCGTCCACAGCACGGTGCCCGAGACCCCGAAGTGCTGCAGGATGGTCAGCAGCGCGGCCGACCAGATCACGAAGCCGAGGATCCGCCGCGCGCCGATCACCAGCTCGTCGGGAAGCGTGTAGCGCCGCGCGAAGCGCTGGATCACCCGCCGCACCAGGGTACGCAGCAGCCAGGCCAGGGCCAGCACCATCAGCACATAGCCCGCGGGCAGCAGCACGCCCAGCCAGTCGTGGAGCCACAGGGGCAGGTACTGCTTCATCGCGGTCTCGGTCGCATCGGGCCGACGAAGTCTAAGCGAATGCCTGACGATCCCATGCGTAACGTCGCCTGGAGTCCACGCGTCCGTGGCACCATCGGCGCACAGCATCCGTGCGCTGCCCTTCACGGTCGTGCGCACCGCCTGTCAGCCTTTGGAGCGAACCGCATGCGCCAGCTCGCGTCTTACCTCTCGGCACTTCTGCTGCTGGCCCCATCTCTCGTGTGGGCTACCACTTGGGGTGCCACAACGGTCAAGGATCCCATCCGGCCGCGAGCCCACTGCGAAGTCTCCGAGCCGCAGAGCTTTGGTTCCTACATCTACCACTGGCCGGAAAAGTTCGATCAGGTGTTCTGGCCGTTGACTGAATCCAATGGGCTGTGGTCCTGCAGCACCTCGGGCTTCGTGGCTTTCATCGGCGACTTTGACGGACTGAGCGAGGCCGAGGTCGAGCGCATCCGCGCCTTCCTGGGCAGCGATGAGGGCAAGGCGGGAAAGGTGGACGAGCTGCCGGCCCGGCTGGATCGTCTGGAGCAGATCTACGCCCTGCGTGCAAAGGACGCCCATTTCCGTACGGTGCTGCTTAGGGTGCTTGCCTTCCACCATGAGAACGCGCTCGACGCCCCCGCGCGCGCCGCTGACTACCGCCGAAAGGCGTTGGGGTTGATGCGTGAGCGCCTTGCCGAGAGTGCCCTTGAGCCTCTGCAGCGCCTTGAATACCTGTTCGTGTGTGCAGCCTACGAGCGGTGGTTCGGCGACGTGGCGGCTTCTGACGCCTGGGTTTCACAACTCGACGAGGCGATGGCGGCCCACGATGAGGGTGAACATGCGGACTACATCGAGTACCTGTCCGAGCTGAAGCAGGAGATCCCTCGAATCACCCCAGGCGGTAAGCTCGCGCCCGCTGGACAGGGCGACTGACCCAGCTGCCGCGCGAGGGTTGGCCTTCTGCGCCAGCAGCACGAAGACCGGATCCCGGAGCCGGGCCGGATAGTGTGGTTCGCGGGCAGGCGTTGGCATCGCCACCCTCGTCCTGAGCCTCTACAGTGGCCGCCGCCTGGAGTCATCGATCGATGCTCGTGATGCCTGTCCTGCCGAAGCAACACCACCAGCGCAGCCAATGGCGCCACCGGGGGGCGGTGCCAACTACGGGGTAGGTGCCAACCTGGAGCTGGGCCGAGTGTCGTTCACTGGACACGACGCGCAGACGGGAACCGCGATCTAGGGCGGAGGCGGCGAGCTGCTGCTGCAGAACGCCAGCTTCCATCGGAACTTTGCGCCGTCGAGCGCGGTGGGCCTTCCTGCCGCGCTGGTGGCCTCAGGCACCGTCGCGATGCGACACACCGCGTTCTGGGCCAACACCGGACATTTCTTCCGCTTCGGCGGGGCGATCTTCGCGTTTCGCGGCAACGTCTTTGTGGCGCCCAATCTCTGCTTCGGCCTGGTCGGGCAGATTCCAGCGGGTGCCCGTGCGAACGTCGGGACAGGCTCCTCTGCCGAAGGCCCCAGCTTCAGCGGCGCCGACCCGCGCGTCGAAGCCTTCGGCCGCGTCGCGCCCACGGATGCCGTGCCGGTGATCCGCTTCGGCGACGGCAGCCCGGTGCGCGAGGCCTATGGCGCCCTCTCACCGAGCAGCTCCGACTTCAATCTGCCCGCCGAGCTCGATGCGCGCTTTCAGAGCCGGCCTCGCGACGACGACGGCAACGGTCTCGCCGAGGCCGATGCCGGCCCCAGCGAGCGCGCGCGCCTTGTCCTGGTCTTCGCGAATGGCTTCGAGTGAAGGTTCGGTCGGGCGCCTGACGCGCGCCGCGGGCTCGGTCTGGAGCATGGGCCAGCGTCCGCCGGCCGAGCGCGTTGCTGTCTGGCCGTGGCGGCAGCGCGCCACTCGACTGATCCGGTCAGTAAGCACACCAAACGTCCCTTGACGCCGACACCGCGCCTTGCCGCGAACGCCCAGCGAGGTCCTCGCTTCGACGCCTGGATCCTTCACACGCGCTGAGTCGTCCCGCACTGTGGGCTCGCTCGCAGCGGTCTCGCGGCGCGGTGGCAAGCGTCAGGGCCCAGCTGCTAACGTCAACAAACGCTTCGTTGCCTGGCGTTTGTCATGACCCCCGCCTTCTTTGTGCGCCTCGCCGCGCTGCTGTTCCTGCTGGCAGCCTTGTCTGCCACCGCCTCGAATCGCGTGTTCTATGTCGGCGGTCAGGGCGACCAGCGCTTCCACGATGTGCATGCCCTGTCCGACGGCACGCTGCTGATCGCGGGCACTGCCACCCACCTCGACTGGCTGCCGGCGCAGACGCCGCGCATCCTGCTGCCGGCCGAAGGGATCGACAGCGCGGCCAGTGGATATACCGGCTTCATCCTGCACGTCTCCTCGGACCTGGGGTCGATCCTGCGCGTGGCGCATTTCCCTGCCGATGCGGTGCGCGACGTATTCAAGCTGCGGTCGACCGAGGTGCCTGGCGCCAGCACCGGCGCGCTGTACCTCTCCGGCAATCGCGCCAGCGCCAATGCCGGCTACTTCCTGGCGCGCTTGAACGGCAACTTTGTCTCGCGCCTCCCCGACGGGCTGGACTTCGCCTACAACGTTCGCGCCGGCGGCGATCATGCGGCGCGCCAGCCCTGGGATGTCGGCTCGGACGGCGCGGTGGTGTTCGCCCTCGGGGCGCCTTTCGACACCAATTGGGCCGCGATCGAGAAGCTGAATGCGCAGGGCGAGCGCGTCGTGGTCGAGCATTGGCACGCGCACTGGCACGATGTCGGCGAATGGGACGGCACGCCGGCCTCCAGCTATCCGGACGCCGCCACGCGCCCGCTCCGCTACAGCGCGGTCGTGATGAAGTCGAACCGGCGCGGCAGCCTGCGCAGTACCACCCAGGCTGCGTTCGATGCGCTCTCCTCCGATGCCAACGGCAATGCCGGCCGCAAGGGAAGCTTTCCTGACGACTACTACCACGCGGGCCCCTGCGCCCTGCAGGGCACCGGAACCTGCCCCAACACCGGCCCCGGCTATACCGGCTACCGGGCCACCAGCGCGCGCACCCAGCGCGTCGGTGCGATCGCGATCGATCGCCGCAGCAACCGTCTCTACTTCGGCTACTCGACCCAGACGGTCCTGCCCGGCGGCAACCCCGATTTCGAGCCCGCCATCGTCGCCATGGAGCCGGATGGGCGCCTGCGCTGGTGGGATCGCCTCTACCGCGAGACCGCCGCCAACTCGCCGCCCGACCAGTACGTGGATGGACTGGCCATCGACTATGCCAACGACCGCCTGCTGGTGATGGCGCGCGCCCATGGCAACGCTGTCGACAACCTCTGGCGCGGCAACCAGATCGCACTCAATCCGGGCGGCAGCGGATTCCAGAACCAGTTCACCGGCACCAACGGCAACATCCACATCAGCTGGCTGGGCGGCTTCCGCCTGAGCGATGGTCGCGTGACCGCAGCCACCTATGTAGCCGAATACGTCGAGGGCAGCACCAACTACGGTGCAGCGCATCCGGACCCGCTGCTGGACGGCTGGCCCAACCCCAACGCCGGCTGGCCCAACGTCAACACCACGCGCTGCGGCAGCAATGCCGACTACGGCGGTGAGATCGAGGTCGGTCCGCAAGGCGAGGTCGCGGTGCTCTGCCTCGGGCGTCGCACCCTGAGCAGCCGCGACGCGCACCAGACCATGCCTCGCCCCAACGTGGCAGCGCCGCTGACCGGCACCTGGAACCAGTTCGTGCGCGTCTACGCACCCGATCTCTCGAGCCTGCTCTACAGCTCCCTCATCACCGGTGCCTGGGACACCGCAACCGGCGCCGGCGGCGACAACACACGCCTGATCGGCCTGGCCCTGCGCGCGGATGCTGTGCTGGTCGCTGGCTGGCACGAGGCCAGCAGCCCGGGCGTGGCGGAGGGCCAGCCCGTGCCCACGCGCCAGGCACCCGCCTGGGCGCGCACCCAGCCGATCGGCGAAACCGCTCTGTTCGCGCGGCTTTCGGGCGAGCGTCTGGGCGGCACCGAGGCTCCGGGCGCCACCCGCGTGTTCGCCAACGGCTTCGAGTAGTCGGGCCTTGGGGCAACGCTGAAGAATCCATCGTTGTCGCGCGCCATGGTCGGCGCACCCGCGGATCGGGTGCGCCATGCTTGATCCGGCGTAAGCGAGTCCAGACCTGTGCCGGACTCGCGACCACGGATCAAGACCAGGAGGGACGTGATCCCTGGTGCCCTGGCTGTTGCCGCGCACTTCGCGGCGCGCGCCCACCGCAGCGACCGTGTGGCGGCACGGTGGGCGCAGTGCGCATGGCCGGCATGCCTGCCGGCTACTGATACGGCGAAGCAGGGCTGAGCGGCTGCGCGAGGCGGCCGTCGACGCTCAGCCCGAGCGCGCTGCCGGTGTGGGCGCCGTCGGAGAAGTCATAGCGCTGTCCCGCCAGCAGGCGCAGCCGCCGCAGATTGCGATAGACCAGCGGCGCGCCCGCGTCGACCTGCACCCGCAGCGTGTCTGCGGTTTCCTCGATCACATAGACGGCGCCATCACCCTCCACCACGGCGCGTCCGTCGCGGTCGACGAACAGCGCGGTGTCCTCGTCGATGCCCAGGCCGCGGATGCGCTGGGCCGTGCCGTCTTCGCGCAGCCGCGCCATGAAGGCCAGCAGTCGCCCCATGCGGTCGCGCTCGGCGAAGTGGCTGTCGGTGATCACGTCGTCGAGCAGGGGCAGGCCGAGGAAGTCGCGCGCAAACAGCATGTTGTTCCGATAGGGGTTGGCGATGGCCTCGCTGCTGGTGACGCCGCTGACGCCATCCGGGTCGTAGATGTGCTCGCCCTGGATGGCCAGCCCGGCCGAGATACCGCCAATGACCGCGCCGCGCGCCCAGGCCTCGCGCACCGCGGATTCGAGTGCGGTGTCCTGCCACTGGTTGAGGTAGGCGCTCTGGTCGCCACCGGCGAAGTAGACCAACTCGGCGTTGCGCACCGCCCAGGCCACGTAGTCGGAGTTCGCCTTGCTGCGGGTATCGACCAGCAGGGTTTCCACCGAGTCCGGCTGCAGTGCGCCGCTGGCCAGCGTGTACAGGTAGTCGTTGTAGCCATCGCTACCCGAGGTGCGCAGCACGACGATGTCGCCGCCGTTGACGATTGGATAGGCGTGCTGCAGGAAGGCTTCGTCGATGTCGAAGTTGCCGCCCATCAGCAAGAGGGCCGGGCCGCCCAACGGCGCGCGTGGCGCATTGGCGGGGTTGCCGATGATCCAGCGGCTGAGGCCTGCCGGCGGCGCGGGGCGAGGATCACTGCCGCCGCCGCCGGCGGCCGTGAAGGTCAGGTCCAGCCACCAGGGTCCGCTGCCGCTATAGGACGTGATCTTCAACCAGTAGCGGGTTGCAGAGGTGGCGGTGTGGCTGCCGACTTCGGGAATCGCGCTGCTGGTCGCGCTGGCCACCGCCGGACCGCTGGCGGTGAACAGCTGCCAATCGAAGTCGCGGCCGCTGTCGTGATCGAGGCGCAGGTCGATGCGTCCTGCAGCCGGCGCGTCGAACCACAGCCAGTCGACATCGCGGCGGGTCGACAGGCTGCCGCTCACGGTGATGCCCGCGGCGACCGGCCCGTCGGCGCGGCTTTCGCGGTCGTTGTCTTCGGATTCTCGGGTGATGTTGGCGAACGCAGGCGCGACGAACGCGCACAGCAGCAGAGCGTGCAGGCGAGGCATGGGAAAACTCCTGGCGTCAGGGCCCGTGCGGCTGACAGCGCGCATGGGCCAGGTGGGTGCGTGCGGGAACAGCGCCGCAGACGGCGCTATTCGTCCCACCATTCGCTCAGGTAGAAGGTGCGGCAGCAGTGTCGGATGTGGCGGTGTTGAGGCAACACGGCCGTGCTCCACGACGGGCCTGAGGCTGCTTGTTAACCGGCATACGCGTTCGGGTCAAGCTGCGCTGCGACAGCGCGACAGCGCGACAGCGCGACAGCGCGACAGCGCGACAGCGCGACGGGTCAAGGGCTGCGGCATCAGGCGGGTGCGTTGCACCGGCCCTGTGCCGCGCGGACTTGGCAGCGAATTCCTGCCATGGCGGATCTGCCGGTTGCCTACAGCTGTTTCCAGAACACGATCTTGTCGCCGCCCGGCTCATAGAAATCGCGAATTCTGGCCTCCTCCACGTAGCCAGTCTGCACGTAGAAGCGGCGCGTGCCGGCGAAGGCAGCCGTGCCCAAGGTCTCGACGATCAGCAGACGGCCGCCGACGGCGCGCAGGTCCTGCTCCACGTACTCCATCAGCTGTCGCCCGACGCCGGTGCCCCGCTGCGATCCACGAACGCCAATCGCGAGCAGGTTCCAGGTGCCTTCGGTCAGTCGTTCCAGCTCACAGAAGCCGAACCCGACGACAGCACCGAACGAGTCCACCGCCACGCACCAACGGTCATCCGCAGAGCCGCTGAAATAGGGCGCCATCATCGGCTCGAGCATGTCTGCGGGAAACAGTTCGGCCTCCTCGGCCAGCGCCGCGATCTCGGCGGCATCGCCGCGTTCTGCCGCGCGCAGCGTGTGGGTGTGGGTCATGTGCATCGGTCCATGCTGGGTTGAGGAATCGCAGCCCGCGCCGAGGGAATCGGGGCGAAGGCAGCGGCCAGGTTCGCCTTGCTTCGCCCGCAGCCAAGCCTGCTGCTTCGGAGCCACGGCCTGCGAGCGCGCGCCCGATGCTCATCCGCCACTGAGGCAGGCCCCGGCGCCGGATCAGTGAGCAGATTCGGCGGCACTTGATTGCATGCGGTTTGCCCCGGTCGCCCTCGCAGCGAGCCCGCTGAGAAGCCACATGCGAGGCGGACTCAGGGCGCGTCGCGCTCGGCAGGCGTGCGGCGGAACGGGGGCGACGCGCCGAAGGGATCCGCGGCCCTGCGCTGCTGCGCGGCCGCTTCGGCCCACCAGCGCAGCTGCTCGATGCCGCGGCTCGCATACTTCGCCCAGCGCGCTGAGTCCTGATCGGCGGCAGGCGTGCCGTCAGCCTCGAAGGCCTTGTCGGCATGCGGAAAATGCAGCATCGCCGAGACCGGCAGGCAGCCGAGCTCTGACAGGTAGGCGCGCATACCCACGGCGGCGCGCGTGCCGCCCCACTGGCCGCCGGAATAGGTCACGATCAGGCTGGGCTTGAAGGCGAAGGCCGAGCTCGGAAAGTGATTCAACAGGTCCGACAGCGCGGGACTCATGCTGTGGTTGTACTCCGGGCTGACCATCACGTAGGCGTCGGCCTCGACGATCTGCCGCTGCAGCGCCGCGAGGTGTTCTGGCTTGCTGCCATCGGCGTAGGCGAAGGCCGGCTTGAAGACCTCGGTGGGCGGATAGTCAAGTGGATCGACCAGCGTGGTCTCGAAGCGGCTGGCGAGGTGTGTGCCGAGGAACGCACACACGCGCTCACCCAGGCGCTTGGGCTGCGGCGGGGTGGACGCGCGGCGGGAGCCGAGGAAGAGCAGGGCTTTCATGGTGGGGCCTCATGGATGCGTTCGTGGCGGGGTCGTCCTTGCGGGACAGTGGCACGGCGACAAGCCCGACGCCTGCGCCACAGTGCCAACAGCCCCAGCCTGCATAGGGTGGGCCCTGGCCCACCATGAGCAACACACTCGCCCGGGTCATCACCAGGGCCCCACCACCCCATCGCAAAAACCCGCGTAAACCCAAGGACCAAGGAACCCCTACGAACCCGACACCCCGCACCGCTGCGCCAGCAGCCCAGTCGCCGCGTTCAAATCCAGATCCGCCACCAGCAACCCGACTCCCCACAGGGCGGCCAACACAAGTGGGCCATCGGGACCAGCGATCGCCGAGGTGATGGGCAGGCCTGCGCTCGCACAGTTGACCGAAGCGACGCAGACGGTGTTCTCGGCGGCGCTGCTCCGCACGGCCATCTGCTGGGAGCTGCCGACCGACTTTCGCACAGGCGCTTGGCCTGGGCGGCGCCTTCAGTCAGCCGCGGAGGCTTCGTTAGCGAAGTTCTGCTGAGGTTTCTGAGGACCGTCCTTCAGCCCGAACAGTGCGCGCACGTCCTCACGGCAGAGCACCGAGACCTGCCACAGCGAGAAGCCCAGCTGTGCGAATGCGAGCAGAGACAGCGCCGCGGCGGGCACGCGTGCCGCCAGATGGCCGTTGAGGTGAACCGGCGCAGAGCCCGTGCCTGCCAGCAGTGCGATCGCCATCAGGGCGGAAAGGACGATGCTGATCCACAGCAGGACCAGCGCACAGGTCCGCCAGCCGGGCCGCAGCCGCAGCAGCCCAACGCCGGCGAACAGCTCCAGTACGCCCGGCAAGGGGAAATTGGGTTTTCCCAGGAGCACTGACGTGAGCACGCCCCACCAGACGAGCACGCCGCTGAGGATGAACAGCCACGCCACGACCCGCAGCGAAACAGGCAGGCGAAGAGGCGCTTGATCCATCGGTTCCCGGTCTCGACAGGCGGAAGTGGGCGGTCTCAAGAATCAAGCGCAACACGTTTAGAGAACTCGGCCATCTCCTTGGC
>VFQP010002020.1_pt1 | contig 24142 bp, 13 predicted proteins | sample 3512351 | NCBI WGS metagenome assembly VFQP01 (sample SAMN10412372, study PRJNA504923) | tailings metagenome | isolation source: Relicate 1 Philex TSF1 revegetated site | place: Philippines: Tuba, Benguet | collected 2017-08-29
TGGTCAATAATATGACTCGTTCCGACGTAATTGTGCGTGATGGAAAACAGTATAATGTAACCGTTCAAGATGGTTCACAGAAAAGCAAAGGCGTTGAAATAGACCTAGTTGCCAATCCTATCAACGGCTTCAATGTAATGTTGGGCTATGCTCATAACGACAGCAAGCAAATTAAAGTAGCCGAAAGTTTATTGAACCGCCGCCCTACCAGTGCAGGCCCTGCCGATTTGGTGAATTTTTGGGCAAGCTATACTTTCTTGAAAGGCCAAATAAAAGGTTTAGGCTTGGGCTTTGGCGGAAACTATGCCAGCAAAAACGAAATCACCAACAGCTCTATTACAGGCGTATTTACTTTGCCAAGCTACACCGTGCTGAATGCCACTGTTTTTTATGGAATACAAAAATTCAGAGTTGGGCTAAAAGTTGATAACCTCACCAACAAAGAATATTTCAGTGGTTGGTCAACGGTAGAGCCACAAATGCCTCGTCGCTTAATGGGTAGCGTTACCTTCAAATTTTAACTTTAAACATTCATGAAATTATATTTAACAAGTATCTTCACTTTTCTGAGCCTTGCTGTTTTGGCTCAGAAAAGTACCTTATCGGGTAGTGTTTCAGACACTAAAAACACAAAACTACCAGGTATCAATGTCATTTTGAAAGGCACAAAGTTTGGTACAAGTACCAATCAAGATGGCTTTTTCTCAATTGCCAACCTCAAAGAAGGCGAATATACTTTACAGCTTTCGGGCATTGGTTACGAAACGGTTTTACAAAAAGTAAAAGTTAGTAATGACAATTCTCCCTTAGCGATTCAGTTGAGCGAATCGCAAACAGAGTTGCAGACGGTCGAAATTACAGGACGAAAAGAAACTGAGTACAAAAATAATACTACATTTATTGGTTCAAAATCGGCAACGGCTTTGAAAGACCTGCCGCAATCTATCAGTTATGTTACCAAAGAGTTGATTCAAGACCAAGCGGCTTTTCGGGTAAATGATATTGTGAAAAACATGAGTGGCGTAAGTCAGTTTTCATTTTATAATGACCTGACTATCAGAGGACACCGTGTGGCAGGAAATGATAATTATTCGATGTTGGTGAACGGAATGCGTGCTTTTACAAGTTTTTGGAAACAGCAACTCATTCCGCATATCGAACGTGTCGAGGTTATCAAAGGGCCGTCGTCGGCTTTGTTTGGCAATGCAGCGGCTGGTGGTTCGCTGAACCGTGTTACCAAAAAACCTTTAGACGAAAAACGCCAATCTTTCAATATGTCGATGGGTAGTTTCTCTAGTTTCCGTACCACCGCCGATTTTACAGGGCCAATGAATGAAGACAAAACGCTATTATACCGTTTGAATTTGGGCTATGAAAACTCAGGCTCATTCCGTGATTTACAATTTGAAAAAAATTATATCGTTGCTCCGTCCTTTTCCTTCTTACCCAACAACAAAACCCGTTTAAATTTTGATATTGTTTTACAAAACAGTGATTCTCGCCTTGACAGAGGACAGTCTGTTTTAGGAACTGGTGATTTATATTCAACGCCCATTTCTAAATCATTGAATCGTTCAAATGATTACCTCAAAGAGAACGTATATAATGCTACGATTTCATTAAACCATAAGTTTTCTAATCATGTAAGTTTTAACTCTTCGTTTATGCGTACTTCTTACAACGAAGATTTATTAGAACACCGCTCGGCCAATACGTATGCCAAAGATGCCGCAGGAGCGTTGATTGATACTCAGGTAGAAATGCAGGTTTTTATTCGTAAAAGAACCTTTAATGTCGATAACGTTTCTAATTATTTCAACATTGATTTCGACTTAGGAAAAACGGCTCATAAAGTAGTGTTGGGTTACGACTACGCCCAAGAAGTACAAGTAGCAGGCGGTTCGCAACTCACGGCAAGAGGGTACAGAAATGCTACCAATACAGGTAGTATCAATACCTACGACCCAACCAAAAAAGCCAATTACTTGCTAGATGCCAACGGAAACCCTGTTCCCAATGTGGCTCATTATGACCTCACGGCGGCTAATCCTTACTTTTTGGCAGATATAAGCAAATATTTTTTCCAAAGAACCGACTATCCTCCTACTTTTTATTCAACACAAGGCGTGTATTTGCAAGACCAAATTACCTATAAAAAACTGCAAGTACTTTTAGGTTTGCGTCAAGACTATTTTACAGATTTAGAAAATTACAAAACGGCTACCGAAAATAAAGTAACCCAAAAAGCCCTTATTCCAAGATTAGGGCTGGTGTATAGCCTCAATAAAAACGTGAATGCTTACGGTACTTTCGTCAAAGGTTATCAGCCTCAAACCTCAACGGCTATTTCAAATGTGAATGCTGGTGGGCCATTCGACCCATTGTATAGTACACTTTATGAAGTTGGTGCAAAATCCGATTGGTTTGATAAACGCCTAACGGCCAATGTATCAATTTATCAATTGACAGTTGACGGAGCTTTGTACAACGCAGGCGTAAGTGGGCAGCCCGATTTATTAACGCAAGTAGGACGTGAAGTTTCTAAAGGAATAGAATTGGATGTGATTGGGCAATTGGCTACCAACTGGAATTTGATTGTGAATTATGCCTATAACGATGCCACTTTTACCCAAAGTAAAGACGAAACTTTAATTGGTCGCCAGAAACCAAATGCACCAAAACACCAAGGCAATATCTGGACGAAATACGTTATCGGCAAAGGAAGTTTGAGTGGTTTGGGTATTGGTTTAGGAACAAATTTTGCTAGCGAACGTTTGGGTTCGATTGTAGCTGCCAATGCTGAACCGCAAGTAATACCTGCCTATCAGCTTTTTACTGGAGCGATTTACTATAAAATATCTAAATGCCAAATACAATTAAATGCCAATAACCTAACCAATAAAACCTATTGGGTGGGCGGATACGATAAAATCAGAATGTTTCCAGGAGCGCCACGAAGCTGGATGCTGACAATTAACTATACTTTATAATATGAAAAGTATTAAGAAAATTATTGGTCAAATACACCTCTGGCTCGGACTTATCTCTGGGCTAGTGGTTTTTGTGGTGTCTATTACTGGAGCATTGTATGCGTTTCAAGAAGAATTTGACAACGTATCTAAACCCGAATTTTTGTACGTCAACGACTTCGGAAATCATCAGCGGTTAGCTCCAAGTGTGTTATTGGCTAATTTCAAAAAAGCCTATCCCAAAGAAAAGGTAAATCAGTTAAGACTAAAGACAATCCCCGAAAATGCCGCCGCCCTTGTTATTACCCAGAAAAAGAAAGTAATAGCGATGAATCCATTTACAGGAAAAATTCATGGAGAAAGACGACTCGACAGAGATTTTATGACAGTTGTGGTACAAATCCATATAAACCTACTATTGGGGCATATCGGCGAAGAAATTATCAAGTGGAATACGCTTATCTTTTTTGTGATGTTGCTTTCGGGTTTGTATTTGTGGTTTCCTTCCAAGCGTAATCAATTAAAATCGGCATTCAAGATGAAATTGAATGCTACCCGAAAACGCCTCAATTACGATTTACACAATGTTTGGGGGTTTTACTTTTTATGGATTTTATTGCCGATTACGCTCACGGGGCTTTTTTGGGTATTCGACAGCGTGCCAGAGGCTATTTACAAAATTACTAATACCAAAATGACCTACAATAAAAAGGTCAACTCTGTGTACCAACCTCATGCCCCCAAGGCATCAATAGATTCCCTATTTGGAATTGTAAGTACTTATGGCAATTATGCTTCTGCCAACATCCAATTACCCAAAGACAGCATCGGAAATTATCGTTTTGTGATGCGTTATCCTTATCGCTGGGTACGCAAACAAAATACTTTTATTTTCGACCAATATACAGGCAAATTACTCAACCAAGATTTGTACGAAAACTTTACTACCGCCGACAAAATCAGAGTATCCAACTACGATATTCATACTGGACGAATGTTTGGTTTTATCGGTAAATTTTTAGCCCTTTTTGCAGGACTTTTCGGAGCAAGTTTGCCCATTACAGGCTTTTATATTTGGTGGGGAAAACGACGAAAAAAAACTCCTTCTACACAAACAAATCGTATAACTATTCCTAGAATAAAGCCTACGGCTTTTGTTGTTAAATAGTTGATGGTAAATATATTATAATGCTTTGTGTTTAATAATGTAAAAAGTTACTGCGTTATACGATGTTAGCAAGAGTATCACAGAAAAACTTTGTCAATACCCTAGGATACTTCGTATAACGCAGTTTCATAAAAGCCTAAAAAGTAAGATTTTACACCTGTCAAAAATAAAGTCTATCCTCCAAGTGACCTCTCCCTTTCAAAGATGTGTTTCTTGAAGTCGTACAACTGCTAGTCGAAAGATCAGGTTGAAAGCCCTGTAACACTGTTCACAATTAGGATTTTGGGGTTTCCTCAATAAGTATTTTCTAATAATTAGGGAATTTATGCCGCTGTTACAAAAGTTTGGACAGCTTCTTATGCTATATTTAAAAAAAAATCATGTACTTGTACTAAAAAACAGTATTTTGCTAATAGCATAAATACATGACTTTAAAGCGTTAAAACCTGTTTAAATTTTCTGAAATTGTATGAAAAAAATCTCTTTTTTAGCCCTAATCTTATTGGTACGGTTTTCGGTAGTATCGCAAATCGCACATCATCATAGTATTACGGTTGCCAATACCTCAACGATTGATTTAACGGAAAAACCTATTAGTATTACTCGAAAACATTTTGTGTCGCCCATCGAAAAACACCTTTTTCCACAACTTATTGATCAGCATGGAAAAGAAATCCCTTCACAACTTGATGATTTGAATAACGATGGACAATGGGACGAACTATTTTTTGTGGCTGATATTCCTGCTAAAACAACCCTTAAAATAGTGGTTAAATGGCTCAAAACGCCTCCCTCCTATCCGATTCGCACAAGTGTTCGATTTGGTAAAAGAATTTCAAAAGATACCCCCGTTCAGGCTCAAACCAGCGATACCTTTTATGCTAATCAATTACCTAAACTAATTGGTTATCAGCCATACCAAACTGATGGCCCTACTTGGGAAAACGATAAAGTGGCTTTTAGACACTATTATGATGGCAGAAATGCCAAAGATTTATTTGGGAAAAGAATTTCTGCTATTTCGCCCGAAAACGTGGGTATTTCAGAAACAGGTGCTGTACAAGACAATTACCATGTATTAAAGGATTGGGGACGAGACATTTTGCCCGTTGGCAATGCCGAAGGGCTTTCGGTAGGCTTGGGTGGTGTTGGGCTGATGGCCGATAACCAACTTTTGCGTGTGGGTGTAACTGCCAACGACACGGTACATACCATTGAATCCACTGATTTTAAGATTGTTACCGAAGGTGCTGTGAAATCAGAAATTGAACTAAAATATCATAACTGGACACCTACAGCCAACAGAACGTACCAGTTAATAGAAAGCCCAACGATTTGGCCCGGTATGTATGCTTATCAAAATACCGTAACATTTGCAGGCTTGGAGGGCGACGAAACGTTGGTGGTTGGATTGCCCAAGGTAGCAACCGAACATGCTGTTACCGAAATAAAACAAGGAAAGTTTATAGCACTTTATACACACGATGCTCAAAGCTACAACAAAGAGTTTATCATAGGTTTAGCGATTATTTTGCCTATCGAAGCCTATCAAGGTTATGGCGAATCGCCCAAAACGGGGTCATTTGCCTTGAGTTATTTTGGAAAATTAAAGGTACAGAACAATACTGCATTACGTTATTATGCCGTAGGCGGCTGGGAATTGTCAGATGATTGTTTCAAGACGGCTCTTTGTTTCGAAACTTATTTGAAGAAATTAATGATGCAACTCAGCACCGATGTACTTGTAAAAGTGCATTAAACTATAATTTCAAACAAGATTTTGTCGGTTTAATCAACTGATAATAAGCAGTATAATAAATTGAGGAATTTTGTGTATCCATAAAATACATTTCTATATTTAATGATGTACAGCGTATTTCGATGTGAATACAGTGATACTCAGTACCTAAATATGCTAAAAGCGAGGCCCTAAGATCTCGCTTTTTGTTAACATTAATTTAATATACCCGAAAAGATTAATTAATACTGTGGATATACTTTTGTAGTATGAAATTACTGAAATATATACTTGTCGTGCTAATTGGTCTACTATCTGTAGAGCAAAAGTCTACGCATTTAGACAGTGTATATGCTATCGTTAAAAGCCATGTAAAAACCAGTCCGTTGCAAGGCACTCATCTTTCAGTTTTCAATACGTTCAAACAAACTTCTTTTAACGATAATTCTTTTGATATAGAAATTGACGATGACGACGAAATTCGAGAATTAATCACATTTTCTGTACAAAAAACGCTTACCAATCCTATCCAATATGTATTTTTTACGCAGGCTATAGTGCGTAAGAAAAGCGATTTCCAACAATCGACTCGTTACATATTATTTCGTCAACTCCTCATTTAGGCCATAATTTATTAAACATTTAATTCTTCGTATATCCAAAAGGGTATATGCGTTAACTACTATATCTTAATCAAAATCATGAAAAACAATTTTTATGCTAAGCAATTTTGTCAATTGCTGACCACTCTCATTATGCTCTTTTGTGGCGTAAATACGTATGCTCAAATTACTACTTCGGCCATTTCGGGTCGAGTAAAAGACAAAGCAGGCCACGAAATTCCGGGGGCTTCGGTTATTGCTACTTACTTGCCAACAGGAGCAAAATATGGCGTAGCTTCTAGTTCTGACGGCCATTTTACTATTGCCAATATGAACCCTGGAGGGCCTTATAAAATTGTAGTAACTTTTGTAGGATATGCCCCTCAAGTAGCTGAAGGCTTGACGTTTAATTTGGGTTCTAATGCCAATGTAGACTTTATTTTACAAGAAGAAAGTACCGCTTTGGCTGAAGTGGTGGTAAAAGGCGAAAAAGGCGGTACAAAGCTAGGAGCAGGTACTAATTTGGGCGAGAACCAAATCAAAACCTTACCAACCTTGAGCAGAAGCCTTACCGATATGACCCGAATGACTCCTCAAAGTGCCAATAACTCGTTTGCAGGAACAAACTTTCGCTATAATAACGTAACTATCGACGGTACAATCAATAACGATGCCATTGGCTTTAGTCCATCGTTGGGAGGACAAAGCGGTACATCGGGTATGCCAGGGAGTAGTACAAGAACAAACCCTATTTCGTTAGATGCCATTCAGGATATACAGGTGTATATTGCTCCTTATGATGTCAAAATTGGTAATTTTACAGGTGGTTCAATCAATGCCGTAACCCGAAGTGGTACAAATGAAGTGACTGGGTCAGTGTATGGATTTGGGAGAAATGCTACTATTACAGGCCCTAATAATGCAGGCGATGGAGCTAAAGTTCCAAGCAGTTATTACGATTATCAGACAGGTTTTAGAGTGGGTTTACCTTTGATAAAAAACAAACTATTTTTCTTTACGAATGAAGAAATTACCCGCCGCCAAGAGCCACTTTTTTATGGGGCAGGTTATAAAGATGCCAACGGCAATCAGTTGTCGTTGATTGATGCAGCAACAGCACAAAAAATTACTGATTTTGTCAAAACTAATTATGGATTTGATGTTGGTGAAGCCAATAACTACAATATTTATGCTAAAAGTAATAAATTCTTTAATCGCTTAGATTGGAATATCTCAGACAAACATCAGTTGTCGATTCGCAACAATTATATCACTTCAGAAGCCAGCAATCTTGAGCGTGATTTAGCGAATTTTAGGTTTTCTAGCATGGATTTCAAACAAATCAACAACCAGAATTCGACAGTAGCCGAGCTAAAAAGCCGTTTTGGGAATGCCTCTAATAGCCTCATTTTAGGGTATTCTGATATTCATGATTACCGACAGCCTTTGAGTGGCAATGCGTCTTTTCCGCAGGTAGAAATTGCGGCTAATGGAGGTACTATTTTCTTAGGAAATGACCGTGAAGCAACGATTTTTAATATGCGTCAAAAAACCATTGAATTTACCGACAACTTTACTTGGTTTTCAGGGAAACATACATTTTTGGTAGGTACTCACAACGAAATTTATCATATCAATTATGGCTTTGTCAATTCTTGGAATGGCCGTGTAGCATACCGTAATTTAGACGAGTTTTTTGCTGGAAAAGTAAACCGTGTGCGTGGCTCATATAATTTTACAAATAACGACCGCGATTATAACTTTGATAATCCGTATGCCAAATTCAATGTAGGAATGTTTAGTGTATATGCTCAGGACGAAATTCAGGTAAATGACCGTTTAAAACTTTCACCTGGCTTAAGGTTTGACTTAGCCACAACCGACTCGCCAGCGATTAGTACCATCGCCCACAATACGCCTATCGACCCTAATGCGGGTACTACTTACAGTGCTACGCCACTGTCGCAGATTAATAATAAGATTTTTGGACAAGTATTGGTATCGCCAAGAATTGGCTTTAACTATGATGTTAATGGCGACAAATCGTTGATTATTAGAGGTGGTTCGGGGATATTTACGGGTAAAATTCCTTTTGCTTGGTTAGGGTATGCCTTCTATAACGATGGCGTTGGTTATGGTTCGTTTGATGTTAATAACCTTGCAACAAAAACTGGTGTAAAAGGTGATGTGCTGAAAGATGGTGCAAAAACTTTTGCTTTCAATAACGGACAAGGCAACCAAACTCAGGTTGATGTTATGAATAATAACTTCAAAATGCCTCAGGTTTGGAGAAGTAGTTTGGCTGTTGATTATAATACCAATGGTTATAAATTTACCCTTGAAGGAATTTTTACAAAAACTATTAACGACCTAAAATTCCAACAAGTTAACCTCAAAGATTCGGTAAAATACTTTAGTTATGATACCGACCGTCAAATGCCTATTTATTTGTCGGGAGGAGCCTCTGGACAAAAAGTAAATACTGGATTCTCAAATGCTTATATGTTGTCTAACACTTCGCAAGGGTATCGTTATAGCTTGACGGGTCAGGTAGCCAAAAATTATAATTTTGGCTTGAATATTTCGGTAGCTTATACTTATGGCCAATCATGGGATTTAACCAATGGTATTCGTAACTCGATGGAGTCTAACTGGCAACTGAACCAGTCGTTGACACCAAACGACCCTAAATTAGCTTATTCAAACTTCGACATTCGTCATAGAATTATAGCGTCGATTGGTTATAAAAAGCAATGGAATAAAACTCATGCAACTACCGTTTCAACAGTGATTAGTGCTCAGTCGGGCAATCCGTTTACATGGGGCTTTGTGAATGCTACATTGGCCAATACACCACAAGCTGCTGGCTTGGCATATATTTTCAAAGATACCGACGAGGCTACCAAATACATGGTTGATTATAAAGATGCTAACGGTACTACCATTACGGCAGCACAGCAGGCTCAGGAGTTTATGAATTTTGTCAATGCAGATTCGTATTTAAGTACCCGAAAAGGTACTTTTACCGAGCGAAATACTGGCCGTACACCTTGGAACACAACAGCCGACCTCAGAATTATGCACGATATTGCTATCCATTCAGGTAAAAAGGCTCATACAATCCAAGTGTCGTTAGATGTCATCAATTTTACCAATTTATTGAATAGCGGTTGGGGAAGGGTGTATTTTGTATCAAATACCTTCAATTCAACGTCGAGTCTTGGATTGGTTCGCAAAAATTCAGGTACAGCTGCCGACCCTGTTTATAACTTTATCAAGCCTTCTACTCCTTATTCGGTCGACCAATTGGCTTCTCGATACCAAGCTCAGTTGGGTTTGCGATATAGTTTTTAAGTAAGTTTTGGCTACAATCAAAATCGGCGAATCTTGGTATAAAAGGTTCGCCGATTTTTTTGATAATCAAAAATTCAATCTCGAAATACTGAACACGTCAATTTTATGCCTTGGTTTTCTTTTTTACTAATCCTAAGCAAGCCAGTATCCAAGCGGTTCGGTTTTTTACTTTTGGGTGTACTCCATTGTTGAGTTCTATATCGAGCATAATAAACTGCCGCAATAAATCTTGGTTGGCTAAGATTTTTTCAATCTGGTAGTCGGGCATATTGTAATCTCGTTTCAAAATAATAGAGGCCGAAGTTACAAGATAGTACGGGTCGGCCATTTGCTGTACAGCTACAGAAAGCTCTTCTTTTTCTCGGTTACTAATCGTAATGGCATTGATAATTGTAAAGGTTAGATGCGTAATATTTCTGAGTTTTTTATCAGTACTTTCATAGTCAAAATGAATGGGTTCGTAGCTACTTTCTGCTAGTTCTCGTTTGGCGGGTTCTATTACGTACTTTTTAAAGTCCTTGAAATTGGTATATTTTTCGGTATCTACTCCTAGTATTTTCCGAAGTTCATCGATACTATAAATGAAAACACTTCTATTTTGTCCGATGTGCATCCTCAAAAGACGGTACATCGGGGTTGTATACACCGATTTAAAGCTCAATACGCTCTCCAATTTGTACTTGGCATACTGTTTCTCCAGATAGAATAAAAACGGCGAAATTTGGGGATTTGTGTAAAACTCCAAAAAACCTTTGTCGGGGTTGTATTCTATTTTGATAAATGGAAAAATATGAATAAACTTTTCTTTCTTGGAGGTCTTCGATATTTCTTCAAGTGTAATAGGTTTTGAGCCAAGTGTGGCTGAGTATGTTTTTAAATCGGCATACTTGATATGCTTTGAAATATACCGCAGCGGAATCTTGATGATAAGCCCCGTTGTTGTTGACATATCTTTTGATTTATCAAAATCTATTTGATTAATAAAAAATTCAAAAATCTTTTGTTCGATACGACTGTAACGGGCATGACTTACAACCAAGTTATTGGGCAGGTAGTTATGAACCCTCTTCTCAATAAAAGTTTGTTCTTCAAAAAGATATTCTGCACTTTCAACGCTTGATTCTTCTTGCTGTTTTTTTTCTTTTTTTGTCATGTTCTTGCTCATTGAAAATTATGTTAGATGTAGGTTGGGTTTGTTATTTGGGGAGGCTTTAAGTTGTGCTGTTACAAAAGTTATCCACATTTTAAATGACTTACTCTTGAATATATGCTATAAATATACGTAAAAGTGTCCGAAAACTCCCCTTAGAGTGTCCGAAAACTCCCCTTATTTTCGTTTTAAGTGTCCGAAAACTCCCCTTAGAGTGTCCGAAAACTCCCCTTACGGTTTGTATATTACTGTATATCAAGCACTTACAAGCCCCCTAAATCATACAAATTATAAATGATAAATATATAAATCAAGAGAAAAATTTAAAAAAATTACTAAAAATAATAGGTTTTAGGTTTTGTTTTCTGGAGTTATCCACATTTTCAGCTTTAAGAGTTTCCTTTGTTTTATTGAAAATAAAAATGCCGCGAGTGTCCGAAAACTCCCCTTATTTTCATAAAAATAAAGCTAAATGAGTCTTTATGAGACAAATACTAAAAATGCCCGAGTGTCTGAAAACTCCCCTTACGGTTTTTTTTGCTAAAACCAAGACAGACAATTTTTAGTAAAAACAGGACTTCGAGTGTCCGAAAACTCCCCTTAGAGATATTTTGGGCCTTTTTTTCATGACAGAAAAGGCCTTTTCTGTCATTTTTAGGCCTATTTTAAGAGTTATAATCCTCTATTTGTTCGAGTGTCCGAAAACTCCCCTTATTAGTTTTTTTTTACAAAATACTAATAAATATCCTCCTTTTTGTAGTAAAGTTATGACAAAATAGTATATATTTGTAACAACTTTACTACAAAATATTTTACAATGCTTACACACGAAAATGCCTTAAAATTTTTTCGACATCGCCCTGCTATATCGGTTGCAGCAGTAGAAAAACAAGCCTCTATTCCTTCAGGAACAATTGCTCAGGCATTATCAAAAGGAAGACAACTCAGCGAAAAACACTTAGTAGCCCTAGACGGCGTGTTACGAGATTACGGATATACCGACGATTTATACCAAAAAGCTCGTGTTGTTTCGGTGATTAACCACAAAGGCGGTGTTGGCAAAACCACTACCGTTTGTTCGCTTGGTGAAGCATTGGCCAATAAAGGTTTTAAGGTTTTGATGATAGACCTCGACCCACAAGGCAACCTCAGCCAAATCTTGGGTATCGAACAGCCCGAATCGCAAGTAGCAGATGCTTTGATTCACGATGCTGAGTTTCCAACGATAACGCTCGACGAAGGATTAGACCTTGCTCCTAGCGATATAGACTTAGGCAATGCCGAATACCAGCTCATATTAGTACCAGGAGGTGATTTACGCCTTAAAAACCGTATGACTCCCCTACTGACCAAATACGATTATATTTTGATTGACTGCCCTCCTTCTTTGGGTAAACTCACGGTTTCGGCCATGTATGCGTCCGACTCGTGCCTGATTACGATGCAACCCGAAATGGCCGCCATGAAAGGCGTAAATTCGTTGTTGGAGAAAATACACGAAATCAAGAAAAACCTTAATCCGATGCTCGATATAGATGGTTTGGTATTTACGATGGTCAAGAAAAACAGTGTACATGATGGAATCAAAGAAGCCGTTCGTCAAAATCTTCCTTTGCGTATTTTCAATACAGAAATAAAACATTTGGTTGATTTTCAGAAAGCTCAAGTAGCTGGTAATACCATTTCAAAGTTTGCCAATAATTCGGAAGCTGCAAGTCTTTACAATGCTTTTTGTGCCGAATACATCGATTACCTTCAGTTTGTAAAATAATTAGAAATGGCTAAAATCAATATAGGCAATTTAATTGCTAGCAAAACCAAAGAGACATTCAGCAACAATCAGTTAATCAATAGTGAGACTGTCAAAAATAATATTCAAATTCTGGAAGAGCTTAGGGTTTTTATTCCACCTTTGGGCATAGATGAATATAGCCAGCTAGAGGCTAATATTATTAAAAATGGGTGTCGTGATGCCCTTACTGTTTGGGAAACAACCGCAGGAGTACTTGACCCTTCAGTAGATAATCCACAAGTGCCACAGTATATTTTGGTAGATGGTCATAACCGATATGACATTTGCAAAAAGAACAATATTACCTTCAATGTACAATTAATGTCTTTTACTTCTTTGCAACAAGTAAAAGAGTATATGATTGATTTACAGTTAGGTAGGCGTAATTTAACCCCCGAACAAGTTTCCTATTTTAGAGGCTTACGTTTTCTAAATGAGAAAAATGATATAGGTAAATATGAGCGTCAGAACCATGCGGTTCAAAATGAACCTTATGATAAAACCGATGCTGGCGATACTGCCGAGCGTTTGGCAAACGAATTTAATGTAGCTCGTTCTACTATCAAGCGAGACGCGGCCTTTGCCAAAGGATTAAACAAACTGGACTCGTCATTGAGAAATGATATTTTGACAGGCAAAAAGAAAGTTGCTAAGGGAATGATTCAGGCTTTGGCAAAAGATAACGAGCTAACTCAACCTATAGAACAGCTAGAAGAGCTTGAGGCTATTGTACCAAAAAATCCAGAAGTTAGTAAATTCAATACGACTGATTTTGATTCAGACTATCAGTTGCTTCTTCAAACAGCCAATAAGTTTTATCAGGCCAAAAACCAAAAATCTTTGCAAGAGTTACAGGCTTTAGTCAAAAAAATGGGAAGTTATATTGTAGAATAAAAACCCAAAGATTTTGGTTAATAATCATGCGGTTCATTTTGAACCTTATGCTTTTCAATGAACCTGAAAGCATAAGGTTCAAAATGAACCGCATACTTTTTGGCATGTTTTAGTACAAAAGAACCTTAAAAGCACACAAATCTTTGGGGAAAGAAGGGCTTATTTGACTAAATTGCTTTTTTAGTTAATCCAAAAATGAACATAATGAAAAAGACAAGTATTATTTGTGGTGTACTGGTATGGTGTGCTCAGGTGGCAGTTGCTCAACTAGAAGGGCTAAATCTGATAAAACAAGGGGCTGAATTGGTACAGGTATCGAAGCAATTTACCTTCACAGAAGGCCCAGCGGTAGATAAAAAAGGAAATATCTTTTTTACAGACCAGCCTAACGATAAAATTTGGAAATATGATACACACGGAAAACTAAGCCTTTTTATGGATAAAACAGGTCGCTCGAATGGACTGTATTTTGATAAAAAAGGTAATCTGATAGCTTGTGCCGATGAAAAAAATGAAATTTGGGTGATTAACAATGGCAAAAAGACAAGCGTATTGCTCGACAATATTAAGGGACTAAAAGCCAATGGCCCTAACGATTTGTGGATAGATGCCAAAGGAGGAATTTATTTTACAGACCCTTATTATCAACGTGATTATTGGGAACGAAAAAAAACTGAAATAACAGCCCAAAATGTTTATTATTTGCCCAAAGGCTCGAAGGAAGCCATGTTGGTAGACGACAACCTCAAACAGCCTAATGGTATTGTAGGTACACCCGACGGACAATATTTGTTTGTGGCAGATATACGTGATAACAAAACTTATAAATACCAGATAAATCAGGATGGAACGCTGACCAATCGACAGCTCTTTGTTCAGCAAGGCTCGGACGGTATGGTCTTGGATAACCAAGGAAACTTATATTTGACAGGAAAAGGAGTTACGATTTATAATAGCCAAGGTACAAAGCTTGGCAATATACCAGTGCCGTCTAATTGGGTTGGTAATATTTGCTTTGGTGGCAAAGATCGTAAAACGCTATTTATTACCGCTTCGGAGTCTGTATATACCTTACAGATGCAGGTGAGAGGAGTAGAATAAGTATTTGTTAATCAGTAGTTTATAGTGTATTGGTAGGGGTGGGGTATCATAAAGAAAAGCCGTTACGATACGTAGCGGCTTTATCTGATTTGCACCAATATGAAAATCCATTTGGACTTTCCCCCTCGACTAATCAAGGGGAAATAGCAAAATGAACTACAACTAAAATATCTTATCGAGTAACCCATTCATTGACTTTCTTGTCATATATCAGTCTTGAATCAGGCCATTCTATGTAATGTTTCATCGTTAAATATTTGTCCAGATTTCCTTCTTTTACGAGTTCTCTGAACAAAAAACGCCCTCTTTCCCTTACCACTTCTTCGTCTAAATGGGGCGTATTTACAATTTCTTCAAATACAGTAGGCATCAATGAACCCTCCTTTAATTGAAATTTTCCCAGAACACCTCTTCTAAATTTAGGGCTTCCACCTACAGGTCGGATAACAAAAAAATAGCTTGTGCCATCAGGAGCTTGATAATAATTTTCTAAATAAAAACTTGGTAAACTTTTTATGTAAAAAGGGCGAAATTGTGTAGAAAACTTGGTTTGGTTATTAGCCCCAGTCGGCTTGATATAGATATAGGTGATAATATTGGTTAGTAAAGAATCTTTTTCCTGTTCAGAAAAATAATGAGAAGCTTGATAAGAATCGTTTTTACACGAAAAAAATAAAGAAAGGCAAATGAGTAATGCAAAGTTTTTCATATTGGTTGTGCAAAAAATGGGGTATTTCTAATTTATCAAAAACAAAACCCTATTTCGTGCCATACTAGCACGAAATAGGGTATATTACTACTATTGTTTGTAATTTTTAGCATCAGGGTTGTATTCTGCCCAACCCGAAGTCCAGTCTGTTGTACCGTTAAAAGCACCGATATAGTTAGCCGTTTCAAAACCCGATGGCAATGCTACAGCACCTTTTGTAAGGCTATTTGTAGCAGCAGTATTGATAGTGAAATTAGGTGTTGCATTGAAAATACCAGCATTGATACCTGCCAATGTATAGTTAGCCAACAATTGGTTTCCTGTTTGTTTAGCAAACCAAGCTGAAGGAGTTTCTGTACCGATTAACAAGTTGTTGCTTGGCGTAGCTGTATCGATATCTCTGATAGCAAAACCTCTTGGAGTAAACGTAACCGAACCACCAGTACCAAAGCCATTGTCGCCCCATTTGTCAACACCAGCCACAACAATACCTTTCAATACCAAATCACCTTTGGCTGCATTGGCTGCTGTTGTACTACCGTCGATATATACACCATTTGGATAAGCCGTTACAAAAGTATTGTAGATTTTTAGTTTGTTGTTTCTGCGTAAGTGCATACCGTTTTGGAACTGTAACGAAATAGATGTTTCAGCCGCCGCTTTAGCTCCAATAATACTTACGTTGGCAAATGTAGCCGAAGTAAATGGCTCAGCAGCAGTACCTTGCCCGTCGTTATCAACTTCAAAGCCATTTGAACCAGACTGGTCGGCTTGTGTTGTACCTCTAAGACCTACAGCAAATTGAATATTACCGTGGAAACCAAAGTCAACATCGAAGTCATCGTCCAAACCTCTGTAAGCGATAAGGTGCTTAGCATTGGCCGAGCCGCCAAACCACTCAAATGAGTCGTCAAGACCATACGAAGCCATAAGGTAGTCCATTGTAGTACCATTACCTACCGAGCCAAACGTAAATGAGTTCACTTCTTGGTTAGGGTTGATAGGTACACCAGCATATTCAACTCTAACATATTTCAACGAACCCGAGTTGTCGGTATCGTCAGTACCTCCGTGCCATGCTTTGTAGCCACCTTCTAATTGGTCAGAGCCACCAGCACGGTTGTTGATCGCTTTACCACAAATTACCAAGCCACCCCAGTCGCCTGGTTCACGAGCACCTGGGTCTCTTTCAGATGTAAATACAATAGGAGCATTAGCAGTACCGTTAGCAATGATTTTGCTACCACGTTGAACAATCAATGTACCTTTGGTAGCACGGTCGCCAATGATTACAGTACCAGCTTCGATAGTCAGTGTACCTGTAGTAGCACCAGCGTTGGCTACTTGAGTGGTGTCGGCACCTACACGAACAAAACCTACTAATTTGTAAATTTTGTCTTTTGTCCAGTTTACATTACCCGTCAACAAGCCTTTTACTTCTACTACTTGTTTGGCAGGAATAGCCGAAATAGTTACTGTAATAAGCGATAACTCTGATTTTTGGCCAGCTTTGTCAGTAGCTTGAAGGCTAAAATTTACAGTAGAACCACTCGCCAAACTTTCGATTTTGTAAGCATAAGTATAGTTGGCACTGCTTTCGCCTGCAAATGTTTTGGTTTCTAAAGGAGCACCGTTTTTCAAAAGAGTTACCGACTGCAATCCGCCAGGGGCATTGATAGATGCAGCCAGGCTGAGGTCTGCACCCGGAAGGCCCGACAATGCACTGTTAGTTATGCTGATGGTAGGTATTGGCGTTACCTCGTCGTCTTTTTTACAAGACTGTAATACAATGCCAACCGTTAAGAATAAAGCAAGCAAAAGGGTTGCTTTTCTTTGGAGAGTTTTAAAGCTCATCATTTTACTAATTTTAGGTTATGAATTGATTCTTAGAGTTGTCTGTTTAGAAACCCTTGTTTTGTTTAATAAATTGAATATGTAAGTCCTAGTGAGAAAGAGCTACCCGGTTTGTAGTTTTGAATTACTTCGTCTTTATTTCTGTCAAAAATACCGTCACGGTTACCGTCTTGAAGAATCAAGAATGATTGGTTGAGGATATCCGATGCACTGGCTTTTACGACAAGTTTTTTTCCGATTTTTCTTGAAATATTAAGGTCTACTACATTTCTAGGCATTTCGTATAGGTCTGGGTAGCCATCAAAACCTACTGCGAAGATTCTTTTTCCTACTACGTTGTAAAGAACACTTCCTTGCCATGCTGTTTCGGGTGTGCCATAATACAACCCAAGGTTGAGGATATAAGGCGATTGCCCTTGGAGTGGACGGTCAACGGCAATTTTTTGGCTATTATCAGTAATTCTACTTTTAATCAAAGCTCCGTTGAATATTAGGCTGGTATTTTTGATGATATGATTATCTGATAAGTTTTGTAATGATTTTCTTAACTCAACCTCAATCCCTGCGTCGTATGCTTTGTCGAAGTTGTCAAAGTTGAAGTTTTTAGCTCCCAACGAACCTGCATTGGCATCTATTTCGGCTTCGATAGCATTTTTGAAATCTTTGTAAAATAGGGCTACACTAACTACCTCGGCAGGTGTTGGGTAATATTCCCAACGGAAGTCGAAGTTGTGAATCTCGGCAGTTTTTAGGCTAGGATTACCATTATATACTACATTGAAGTTAAAGTCGTAGAAAGATAAAGGAGCGATTTCTCTGAACTCTGGACGGTTCAACGACATACCGTAGGCTGCTCTTAACAGCATTTTTTCTGAAAAGTTGTAGGTCATATTTACCGACGGAAGCACTTTGGTAATAGGGTTGTTGACATTTACAGCCGCTCCGCCAATGAAGGCACTTTTCAGGGATTGGGTGTTGTCTTCTACACGAACGCCAGCGATAATATTGAATTTCTTGGTGATTGGTACATTTACTTGTGCATAATAAGCCAACAATTTGTTTTCGGCTGTGTAAGAGTCATTTGGATTGGTTTGTTCGTCGATTAAGACGCCTCTCGATCCAAAGTTTTCTAGCTGAAATACCTTAGAAATATCGCTAAAATCTAACTGAGCCGATGCACTGCGTTTATAACCCAAGTTACGAGTTGAATAATCACGACTCTTCATTTCGTAGAATCCCCCCCCTTTGATTTCTAATTCTTTTTGGTCGCCAAAGGCTACTTTTTTCGTAAGGTTTACACTTCCCGAATACGAATTTTCGTCAAGCTCGGTAAATACACGACCCAAATAAAAGGCTTGAGCCGTACCCACTGGGATAAATACCGTACGTTGGTCGGTTTGTGGGTCAACATCCGAGCGGTAACGTCTATAATCTGGTTGTTTTCTAAACGATTTGTTATAACCAGCAACCCAATCTACCGACAATTTACCTTCGTCAAAATCATGCTTTCCTGTAAGCTGGCCAGTATAAATACCACGATATACTTGGTCGAAAGAATGGTTGTTTTGGGTAGTACCATTTTCGATAACCGTACCAAAACGATTGGTATAATTAGCAATACTAGCTTGGTTAAATAGGTTTTTGAAGTTGAACGAATGCTTTTCATTGAGTTTCAACGACCAGTTGTGCATAATACCTACACGAATCGTGTTGTTATAGGTATCGTCGTTGAAGTCATAAATTTGCGATTTTGTATCGTTGATATTGGTATTAAAATCATTTCTTTTGGCTCTGTAATACTGATTGGTATTGCTGTAGCTTACCGATGTAATATTGCCAAGTTTGATATTAGCATCAATTACTTTAAAATTTCCTGTAAAAGCATATCGCTGGTCGAGCATAGCCGTACCTTCATTGGCTACCCAGTCGTTTCTAAATGCCTTGCTATAGTTGGTAATAGCGTCAGTCCCTTGTGTAATAGGGTCGATTTTGGCTGGAATAATACTCGGTAAATCGTTATAACCATTATCAAAACCTGTCCAATAATTGTTGCCTCTGGCAGCACTTTTAAAGTTTTTGAAAGTAGTTCCATTTCTCAAACCAAAGCTTATATCAAATAAAAAGCTGTTTCTTTCAGGAATACCCTTTGTAAATATTTTTACAATACCCACACCAAAATCGGCTGGTAGCTCTGCGGCAGGTGTTTTGTATACCAAGAATCTATCAATCTGAGAACTAGGAATAATATCAAAAGAAAACGATTTAACGTCGGTTTCCATACTAGGCGTAAAGGCATTATGCAACATTACGTTATTGTAACGTTGGCTTAGCCCTCTGATATTGATAAAGCGGTCGCCAATAATCGTAACACCTGGTACACGCTTGGCTACTGCGGCAGCGTCTCTGTCTTGGGTTTTGCCAATCTGAGCCGCCGAAATACCACTAACAATTTGTTGGGCTGCTTTTATTTCTGAAATAACCGAAACCTCAGTATTGGTCAGTTTTTGTCCAACTACACGTACTTCTTGTAAGGTTGCACCTTCTTCTTCAATCACGGTGTTGATTTCGGTAACTTTTTCGGCCTCAACTTTTACGTTAGGAATCGTTTTGGTTTTGTAACCTACAAATGAAATTTTTAGAGAATATACGCCAGGAGCGACTCTGTTGAGCGAGAAAAAGCCATTGATGTCGGCCGAAGCACCTTTGTTTTGCCCTTCAATAATTACAGTAGCACCAATAATGTCTTCTTTTGTAACAGCATCTTTGATATTTCCACGAATAGTACCAGTTTGTTGAGCTTGAATAAAGGTAATTGACGAGAAGAATAACGATAATATCAGTAGTAAACGTTTATGAGTCATATTGGTTATGAGTTAAAAATGGAGTTGTCCCAATTTTTGGTTGGAAACTATTTTTTACTCGACAAAATTAAGCCCCTAATATTACCTGATTATTACCCTCTGATTAATATTAAATTAACTGAAATAAACATTTTTAAGATATTGATTTATACGTGTTTAATTGTTTTTATGGCATTTTTTGAAGCTTTAGTGTATTTTTAAAATCAAGGTTTTTGTAGAAAGGAAAGGTATTTAATATGGCCTTAATATTAAAAAAATATTGAGGTTATATAGCACCTTGTTGTTATCGTTATTCTACAAAACTGACAATTTAGATGAATGAGTTGTGTCATTAAATACATTATCGTATGCTTTAAAAATATCAAAATACTCAACCAAAGGAATCAATGAAAAATCCAAAAATGAAGATAACTCTTTTACCATTCGGGCCATTATAGGCTTGACAAACTGTAATACTTCGCCCAAGAAAAAAGCATAAAGAAGCTAAAACCGATGTTGTCGAAGCTCCCAAATACCTATAGCAAGCTTGTTTGGATTCTGTTAATGAGTATCGTAAATACAAAGTTGAAACCGTATTTTGTTGGATTAAGGTAACGTTTTTTAAAACGGCTCTTAACAAGATGCTGCATATCAGCCCTATCTCAAATTATGACAATTGTTATTTTTGGTACAAAAACCAAATAATTCAGCTACTTTGTGGCATCAAGGTTTTTATCAAAAACTAAAGCAACAATCCATCTGATGCAAATTATGATAGAAAATGAATTTTGGCAATTTGATGCCAGCTATTGGTTTCAGCAATTAAATAGCTCAGAAAAAGGGCTATCTCGACAAGAGGCAGCAGTTTTACTTCAAAACTCCACCAACCACAAAAAAGAATCATCACGCTTTATAAAGGATTTACAACTATTTATAGCCCAATTCAAAAGCCCACTTATGCTTTTATTGATTGGAGCTGTAATTCTTTCGGCGTTTTTGGGCGATACCTCCGATGTCTTCATTATTATGTTTATTGTGTTATCTACGGGGCTGTTAAGTTTTTTTCAAGAAAGAAATGCTAGTAGGGTGGTAGAAAAACTACAATCTATGATTTCGTTGAAAAGTACAGTTATTAGAGACAACCAACCAATAGAAATCAACTCGTTAGAGATTGTGACGGGCGATATTCTGGTATTCAAAGCGGGCGATATGATTCCAGCCGATTGCCTTATTATTGAAGATAATGAGCTGAATGCCAACGAAGCTAGTCTTACGGGCGAGTCGTACCCAGTAAGAAAACAAGCTGGCATACTGCCAGCAAAAACAGAGCTGTCTAAAAGAACCAATTGCCTGTGGGAAGGAGCTAGTATTGTGAGTGGCAACGCCAAAGCAGTGGTAATTGCAACGGGCAATAATACCATATTTGGTCAAATAGCCCAGAGTGCCTCAACAACGATTGAGACTACTTTTGAAAAAGGTATCAAAGATTTTGGTTTCTTTTTGATGAAAATAACCCTTGTGTTATCGGTTTTTATTTTGGTCATCAATTTACTCAATCACAAAAGCCCTATCGACTCTGCCCTTTTTGCCTTGGCCTTGGCGGTAGGTATGGCTCCTGAGTTGTTGCCAGCTATTACTACCATTGCCATGAGTGCAGGTGCTAAAAGAATGCTCGAAAAAAAGGTAATTGTCAAAAAATTGGCCTCTATTCAAAACCTAGGCGAAGTGAACCTGCTTTGTACCGACAAAACTGGTACTATTACCGAAGGCTCAATCAAGGTGGTAGGCTTGGTCAATGAAGCAGGGCAAGCAAGTGAATGGGTAAAACAATTGGCTTTTTGGAATGCCACTTACGAAAGCGGTTATGCCAATCCGATGGACGATGCCCTTAGGCGGCTAAACGTTGATGCGAGCAATTCCGCCCAAAAAATTGGTGAAATACCCTATGATTTTCTCCGCAAACGCCTCAGTATTGCTGTCAAAACCAACGAAGAGCGTTTGCTGATTACCAAAGGGGCATTTGCTCAAGTTATAGAAATATGCTCGACAGTACAGCTCGACAATGGTGTTGTTGAGGATATAGCCTTACATCAAGCCGCTTTAGTAAGTAAATTTGAACAATTTGGCATGTCTGGATTGCGTGCTATTGCCATTTGTTATAAAAATATTGAAACAGATATTATCACCAAAAATGATGAAACTGCCATGACGCTGGCAGGATTTATTTTATTGGAAGACCCTGTAAAAGAGGGTATTGTCGAAACCATCGAAGAGCTACACAAATTGCATGTAAACCTAAAAGTAATTACAGGCGACAATAAAAACGTAGCAGCATCAATCGCTCAAAAAATAGGTATTATCAACCCCAAAGTACTCACAGGGGGCGAAATAGTCAATACAAGCCCCGAAGCCCTGCAACACTTGGTTAAGCAAACTCATATTTTTGCAGAAGTAGAACCCCAGCAAAAAGAAAGAATTATTTTGGCTCTTCGCAGGTCTTATACTGTAGCTTATATAGGCGATGGTATCAACGATGTTTCTGCTATTAATGCCGCAGACGTGGGTATATCGGTCGAAAATGCCGTAGATGTAGCTCGTGAAGCCGCCGATTTTGTGTTGATGGAAAAAAGCCTAATGGTATTGGTTGATGGTATTAAAGAAGGTAGAAAAACTTTTGCCAATACACTGAAGTATATTTTTATCAATACAGGTTCTACCTTTGGCAATATGTTTAGTGTAGCTTTTGCTTCTTTGCTATTGCCTTTTTTACCTATGCTGCCCAAGCAGATTTTGTTGATGAATTTTATTACCGACTTCCCTTATTTGACGGTAGCTTCCGACAACGTAGACCAAGAACAGCTCAATAAACCTGGCAAGTGGGATTTGAGGTTTATCCGCAACTATATGCTTATTTTTGGTATTCATAGTTCTTTGTTCGATATTCTAACGTTTCTTACGCTATTGTATGTTCTCAAAGTAAAAGAATCGGCTTTTCAGACAGGCTGGTTTATCGAGTCTATTCTTACAGAACTATTCATTTTGTTTATTATCAGAACCCATAAAAATTTCTTCAAAAGCCAACCAGGAAAATACCTTTTTCTATTAAGCATTTTAGGACTTGTGCTTACGCTTGGGTTGCCATATATGCCCTTTGCCAACGATATAGGTTTAACACCATTGCCCTTTATCAATCTTATATCATTACGGCCGATATACTAAAGGTGTGGTTTTTTAAAAAATACCGTAGCTAGTGGAGTAATGTATTGGTTGTCAGTGTAGTATGGCGTTTAGGTGTCAAGAGGTTGATAAATTTATCAACCTCTTGGCGGTGTCAAAGTGGGTACTCTATCTTTTATTTTTTAAAAACCCATAAATAGCTTCTTGCGAACGAACTGCATTTCCAGTGGTTTTGATTGGAATATTAGGTACTGTATTGCTGAGTTGTACTGCCTGTAGGTTATCCTGCCACTGAATATCAAGTAAGGTTAGTAGTTCATTCTTAATTTCAGGGTCAAAAATTGGGAAACAGACCTCAATACGACGGTATATATTGCGATTCATCCAGTCGGACGAACCCATAAATACGTTATTTTGACCATTGTTATGAAATACAAAAATCCGACCATGTTCCAGATATTTGTCGATAATTCGGTGTACTTTAATATGTTCGCTCATACCCGCCACCTCAGGGATTAGGCAACAGATACCTCTCACAATCAGGTTGATCTTGACTCCTGCATTGGAAGCTTCGTAGAGTTTTTGGATTAAAACTTGCTCTTCGAGGTTATTGAGTTTGATAGTGATTGAGGCAGGAAGCCCCTGTTTGGCATTGGCAATTTCTTGGTCTATTAGCTGAACAAACTTTTGGAGCAAATTAAACTGAGCTACAAGTAAGTACTGAAAACTGGTAATATCTGAAATAGCAGGTTTTTTCTTTTTCTTACTAAGAAAGTGAAATACCTGTTTCATTT
>VFQP010002021.1_pt1 | contig 24141 bp, 21 predicted proteins | sample 3512351 | NCBI WGS metagenome assembly VFQP01 (sample SAMN10412372, study PRJNA504923) | tailings metagenome | isolation source: Relicate 1 Philex TSF1 revegetated site | place: Philippines: Tuba, Benguet | collected 2017-08-29
GATCGCTGACCACCGCGTGCGGCGCCGCCGCCTGCAGCCACGCGCGCAATGCGGGCGACGCACCATCGGCGAGGGCCGCCAATGCGAGCAGCGGGGCGACCTCCACGCGCGCAGCGCGGAGTGCCCAGTGCGCGCCACCCGCGACGGCCAGGCCGTCGAGCGTCTGCGCGCGCCCGTGCTGCACGATCCGCAGGCGGGGCGCGTCGAGCCGCCAGTCACCGTCGGCGTGGTGCCAGTGCAGCCGGGCCTGCATGCCGTCGAACGTGACCGTGGGGGCCTCCGCCTGCTGCTGCGCGACATCACTCGCGCGCTGCAGCGCGAGCCTGTCCAGCGCGACGTCGGCGGTGGCGGCGACCACGCGCCGCTCGTCGAGATCGAGCCACACCGCCACGCCGCCGTGGCCTTCGCGGATCGCGATTCCGCTCGGCGCCAGCAGGGGCGACCACACCTGCAATTCGTTGCGCGGCATGGCGACGTAGGCACGGCCGTCGCCGTCGGCGCGCTGCAGGTCGAGCCGCAGATCGAGCGGCGCACCGTCGGCCTCGATCCAGGCGCGGGCTGCGGCGCGCACGCGCCGGCGGTCCACCCGCATGCGCAGATCCACCCGGGGCAACACATGGCGCAGCGCCAGCGACGGTGCGTCGATCGACAACTGCGCGTCGACGACCTGCAGCTCGCCCAGGCCCTGCAGCGCGTCCAGCGGATCGTCGTCGGGCCGGGCGGCGCCCGGCAGGCCACGCACGTGCCAGCGGCCGTCGTCCTCGCGCTCCAGGGTCAACGCCAGGCCGTGCAGGCGCAGTTCGGTCAGGGAGCGGCCGGGCAGCAGGCCGGCATAAGGCGCCACCTGGATTTCGGCCCGCTCGACCGGCACCGCCACGTCGGGCGCGCCGATGCGCAGGCCGGTCACCCGCAGCAGCGGGCCGCGGCGTGTCCATTCGGTATCGAGCGTGTCGAACGCCACCGGCCGGCCCGCGCGTTCGCTCAGCCACACGGCCACCGCGCGCGGATTGCGCTCCACCCAAGGCAGCGCGAGTTGCGCGAGCACCACCGCGCCGATCGCCACCAGCACCAGCGCCGTCGCCAGCACGTACCACGCACCGAGGTGCGCGCCGCGCAGGCGCTTGGCCCAGGCCGCGGTCATCGCGACGCCCGCCGGCGGCGCTCAGAGCAGCACAACGTCGAACTGCTCCTGCAGATACTGGTCGTCGGACTGGAAGCGGATCGACTTGCCGAGAAACTCCTCCAGCTCGACCACCGCCGCCGATTCCTCGTCGGTGATCATCGACACCACCCGCGGCGAGGCGATCACCAGCAGGCGCTCGGCCTCAAACTGGCGCACCGCCCGCACGATTTCGCGGAAGATCTCGTACGTGACCGTCTCCACCGTCTTGACGATGCCCCGCCCACCGCAGGCGGTGCAGGATTCACCCAGCTGGCGCTGCAGGCTCTCGACGGTGCGCTTGCGCGTCATCTCGACCAGGCCCAGCGGCGAGAAATCGTAGACCGTCGTCTTGGCGTGGTCCTTGGCCAGCGACTTCTCCAGCGTGCGCAGCACCTGACGCCGGTGCTCCGGGTCCACCATGTCGATGAAGTCGATGATGATGATGCCGCCCAGATTGCGCAGCCGCAGCTGGCGCGCCACCGCCTGCGCGGCTTCGAGGTTGGTGCGGAATACCGTCTCCTCGAGATTGCGCTGACCGAGGAACGAACCGGTGTTGACGTCGACCGTGGTCATCGCCTCGGTCTGGTCGATCACAAGGTAGCCGCCGGACTTCAGCGGCACGTCCTTGTTCAACGCGCGCTGGATCTCGTCCTCGACGCCGTACATGTCGAAGATCGGCCGGTTGCCGGTGTAGCACTCGATGCGGTCGACCAGCCGCGCCTGCTCGGCCGGCCCCGGCGTGGGCAGATACTGCGCGGCGAAGATGCACAGCTTCTCGTAGGTGTCGCGCGAGTCGACCTTGACCTTGTCCACATCGCGGCGCATCAGGTCGCGCACCGCGCGCATCGGCAGGGTCAGATCCTCGTAGACGCGCGCACCCACGCGCGCATCGGCGGTAGTGTGCTCGATCAGCGCCCACGCGCGCTGCAGATAGGCGACGTCCTCGGCCAGCGCCTCGGCGCTCTGGCCTTCGGCGTTCGTGCGCACGATGTAGCCGTGGCCGCCGGTGGCGGCCGCGAGCTCCGAGACCAGCGTCTTGAGCCGGGTGCGCTCGACGTCGTCCTCGATTCGCGCCGACACGCCGACCACGCGCGACTGCGGCAACAGCACGAGATAGCGCGAGGGAATGCTGATCTGCGTGGTCAGCCGCGCGCCCTTGCTGCCGATCGGGTCCTTGACCACCTGCACCACGATGTCCTGGCCGTCACGCAGCAGCTCGTTGACCGGCAGCGTCGGTCCGGCCGCCGGAAACAGGCTGTCGCCATCGCCGTTGCCGGTGCCGACCGGCGGCCGCACGACGTCGTTGGCGTGCAGGAACGCCGCGCGCTCCAGACCGATGTCGACGAAGGCGGCCTGCATGCCGGGCATCACCCGCTGCACCTTGCCCTTGTAGATGTTGCCGACCACCCCGCGACGCCAGCCGCGCTCGATGTGCAGCTCCTGGAGCATGCCGTTTTCGACCACCGCCACACGCGTCTCGCGGGGCGTCACGTTGATCAGGATCTCTTCGGACATCCGGTGTCAGGCCCCCTCGTGCGCAGCGAAGGGCCGCGGTTCCAGTCCGAAGCCGCGCAGCAGCGCGGCCGTGTGTTGCAACGGCAGTCCCACCACGCCCGAATGGCTGCCCGCGATCCGGCTGACGAACAGCTCCGCGCCGCCCTGGATCGCATACGCCCCGGCCTTGCCCTGCGGCTCGCCGCTGGCGACGTACGCCGCGATGGTCGCCGCATCCAGTCGCTCGAACGTCACCTCGGTGACCACGGTCGCCTGCGCCTCGCGTCCGTCCGCGACCAGGGCCACCGACGAGATCACCTGGTGGGTACGTCCCGACAGCCGGCCGAGCATGCGTGCCGCATCGTCCGCGTCGCGCGGCTTGCCGAACACCTCGTCGTCCAGCACCACCTCGGTGTCGGCGCCCAGCACCAGCGCCTCCGCGGTCGGGGCGACCACGTGCAGACCGGCCACCGCCTTCTCGCGCGCGACGCGGGCGACATAGTCGGCGGCGGCTTCGCCGGCCGCGCGCTGTTCGGGCACGACCACGTCCACCACCTCGAACGGCAGTCCGAGGCGGGCCAGCAGTGCACGACGGCGGGGGGATTGCGAAGCCAGATGGAGCATGGCCACAGGATACCGTGCGCTGCCCGGCGGTCCGGAGACGCACATGCGTCAACCCCGTTCCGACTCACGACCCGTTCACCCCTTCGTGACGACCCTGTCGCTCGTCCATGGAGCCCCCTATGCGCACACCCTCGTTCCGCCCCCTGATGCTCGCCTGCAGCCTCGCCCTCGGGAGCCTGTCGATGACCACCGCGTCCGCCCAGTCCGCGCCCACGCAGGCCGCCCCCACCGACGGCACGCTGCTGTCGATCTCGGCCAGCGCGGAAGCCAGCCGCACCCCCGACATCGCCACCCTGTCCACCGGCGTGGTCACCCAGGCCGCGGATGCGAACGGCGCGATGCGCGCCAACAGCGAAGCGATGAACCGCCTGGTCGCCGCGATCAAGGCCGCCGGCATCGCCGACCGGGACGTCCAGACCTCCGGCATCAACCTCAATCCGCAGTACCGCTATGCCGAGAACCAGCCGCCGGTGATCACCGGCTACCAGGCCAGCAACACCGTCAACCTGCGCGTGCGCGACCTGCGCCGGCTCGGCGCGGTGCTCGATGCCCTCGTCGCCAGTGGCGCCAACCAGATCAACGGCCCGACCTTCGAGATCGACGACGCCGACGGCGTGCAGGACGAAGCCCGTGCCGCCGCGTTGAAGAAGGCGCAGGCGCGCGCCGAGGTCTACGCGGCGTCGCTGGGCATGCGTGTGCGCCGGATCGTCAGCATCAGCGAGGGCGGCGGCTTCCAGCCCGTGCGCCCGATGATGGCGATGCGCGCGATGGCCCAGGACAGTGCGCCGCCGGTTTCACCCGGCGAAACCACGCTGACTGCCAACCTCGACGTCGTATTCGAACTGGGACGCTGACATGACCGACACCAAGACCACGCCCCCGCACACGCCGTCGAAGGACGAGGCGCCGGGCTACGCGGAGAAGCACCCGCGCGACAAGGGCGACGCCCAGCAGCCCTCGCCCGAACCCAGGCAGGATCCGGACGACGGTGGCCTCGATCGCGAGCCCGAGACCACGCCCGGCGATTGAGCGCGTCCGCCATCGCAAACGCCGAAGGCCCGCCCTGTGCGGGCCTTCGCGCATCCGGCATCCGGGCCCCGACGTCCGGCGATCCCGAAGGCGTTCGGCCAGCCTCGACGGGCGCCGCCGAGGCCGCCATCCGCGGGGCCGCATGGCGACAACGCGACGCGCCGTGCGCCTAGCCTCGATGCGCCGTCCGGCCCGCGGACACGGCCGTCCGTCGGTCCGCGCTTGTCCCAGCCGCAGGGCCGGCGCAGCGTCGAACCAGGCGGCAGCAACGCGACCGGCCTGGACGTGACCCGTCCACCCCGATGCCCGCGATGCCGCGTTGACGACTTCCGACGGGCCGTCCGGCCCGCATGACAGGAGGTGGTGCATGGTCCTGCAACAGGTCGTCCCGCGCGTTCCCGTAGGCAATCCCGACCTCCGGCATCCGGATCCGGTCCGTATCGTCGGCATCACCGGCACGCTCGCATTCAACGCCGCGCTGCTGACGGTGCTGCTGTTGCCCGGCACCCGCCCCCCGGTCATCGACGCCCGGCCCGACGACGTGCTGGCCCTGCGCTGGCTCACGCCGCCTCCGCCCACGCCTCCGCGTCCACCCGAACCGGTGGAGATCACGGCGCCGACGCCGGCACCGGCGCGCGTGCCGGTCCCTGTGGCCACGCAGATCGCCGCGCCCGCCGAGACGCCGGTCGCCGCGCGCGCCGATGACGTGACGCCTCCCATGGCCCCGGGCACGATGGAGATGACCGGCATCGGAACGACCGCGGAGCCGGCGCCGCTGGCCGGTGCCACGCTGGCCTACGCCCATGCGCCGGCGCCCGTCTACCCGCGCGCTGCCCTGCTGGCCGGGGCGGAGGGCGTGGTGGTGCTCGAGGTCCATGTCGGTCGCGACGGACGGCCCCTGGATGTGCGCCTGCACCGCAGCAGCGGCCATCGCGATCTCGATCGCGCCGCAGTGCGGCACGTCCAGCGCAGCTGGCACTTCCAGCCGGCCGTGCGCGATGGCGTCGCGGTCGAGGCGGTCGGATTCGTGCCGATCGCGTTCAACCTTTCGAGCGGCTGACCGGGCGATCGTGTCATCTGCCCGGCGGCGCATGCGCACCGCCGGGCCGAGGCACCTGAAACGCCGTTCGCCGGTGCAGCGCACGCGTGCCGTCCGCAGCCGGAACACCCCGTGGCGGGCGCCGGCATCCCCTGCACCGCTCCCCTGCTCGAACGCGCGCATGCACACCTTCGCGTCCGCGTTGTGCACCGGCACGTCGTCGGTGCTTCACCGACCGCGGTTACACGCGGGCGCGGGTCCGATGCCCCGGGTCCAGGCCACGATCGCCGCCCCCCCCCGCGGAGACGGCGGCCAAAACCATCGCACGCCATCCATCCGCACCAGTGCCTTCGTGTTGCACGTGCGGCACGGCACGCGGGCGGAGAGCCCGTACTTCGTCAGACGGCCGCACGCATCCGGAGACGGCATCGCGCTGCCGCGGCGTATGCGGTGCGCGTGCCTCGCGAACGCACCGGAGTGATCCGGCGCGTCGGCCCTGTGCATCCGGAGAGCACCGCGCTGCAACCGCCCACCCAGGCCTGCGCCGCGCCCGCGACCCGGCATCGCACGGGCGTCGGGCGCGCCGCTCAGGCGCGATGGTAGGGATGGTTGGCCAGCATCGCCGCGGCGCGGTAGAGCTGCTCGGCCAAGACCAGCCGCACCAGCATATGCGGCAGCGTCAGCGGCCCGAGCGACCAGCGTTCGTCCGCGCGCGCCAGTACCTCCGGCGCATGGCCTTCCGGTCCGCCGATCAGGAACGCGAGATCACGCCCCTGCATGCGCCAGTGCTCGAGCCGCTGCGCGAGATCCTCGGACGAATGCGGCCGGCCGCGGCCGTCCAGCGCGACCACGAGTGCGCCCGCCGGCACCGCGGCCAGCACGCGCGCGCCTTCGTCGGTCATCGCGCGCACGGTATCCCGGCCCTTGCCACGCAGGCCGGGCTCGACTTCCACCAGTTCCAGCGGCAGCCAGTGCGAAAGCCGCTTGCGGTACTCCGAAAAGCCGTCCGCCACCCAGGCGGGTGCACGCTCACCGACGGCGACGAGCCTGGCCTTCATCGGGTCGGGCGCCCCGGCGGACGGGCCGGGACGCTGCGATCAGGCATCGCGACGCGGGCCGCGCTCGTCCTCGGGCGGCTGGTCGCCGACTGTCCACAGGCGTTCGAGCGCGTAGAACTCGCGTACGCGCGGCAGCATCACGTGGACGACGACGTCGCCCAGATCGACGAGCACCCATTCGGCCTCGCGCTCGCCTTCGACGCCCAGCGGCTGACAGCCGAGCTGCTTGGCGCGCTTGACCACCTCGTCGGCGATCGACTTCACGTGCCGGCTCGAGGTGCCGGACGCGATCACCATGTAGTCGCAGACGCTGCTGCGGCCGCGCACGTCGATGTCGACGGCATCCACCGCCTTGAGGTGATCGACCGCATCACGGGCCAGCTGGAGCAGGACGTCCGGCGCCGGGGGCGGCTCGGGGAGGCGGGTCTTGATGACGTGTGCGGGATTGGACAAGGGAGCAGGCTCGTGAAGTGCGAAGCGGATTATAGCGAAGCGTCCCGGCGCGGCCGGTACAGGCCCGTCTCATCGATGAATGCGGCGACCGGCGCGGGCACCCAGCCCTGCAGCGTGTCCTCCCGGGCGATCCGCGCGCGCACCTCGGTGGCCGACACGGCATGCAGGGGTTGACCGAGTCGCAACACCCGCCCGGACGGCGCCCGGCGCAGCGTGTCCGCGCAGTCGGTCCAGCGGCCGCGCAGCGCGGCGGCGAGCGCCGGCGACCGCGCGTCGTGGAAGGCACTGCCGGGCCGGTCGGCGACGACCAGATGGGCCAGATCGAACAGCGCTTCCCAGCGATGCCAGCCCGGCAGGCCCAGCAGACTGTCGGCGCCGACGAGCCACGCCAGCGGGCACGACGGACCGAGCTCCGCGCGCAGCGCCTCGAGCGTGTCGACGGTATAGCTGCGGCCTTCGCGTTCGAGTTCGCGGCGGTCCAGCACGAGGCCCGGCACACCTGCGATCGCGAGCCCGACCATCGTCGCGCGTTCGGCCGCGGTGGCACCCGGCGCGGCGCGGTGCGGCGGATCGCCGGCCGGCATCAGGTGGACGGTGCACCGCAACGCGTCGCGGGCCGCGCATGCGATGGCGAGATGACCGCAGTGCACCGGATCGAAGGTGCCGCCGTAGACGAGAAACGGCTCCACCCGCCGGCTCAGGCCGCGAGCAGCGCGCCCGCCCGGGCATCGGCCACGGCGACGAGCAGGCGCTCCAGCGCCAGCCACGCATCGCTCGGATCGACACCCCAGCGGCCGCGTCCCTTGGCGATGCGGTCGACGCGTCCCGCCTCGGCGACGAACCGCTCCCAGCGCGCGACAGGATGCCGCTGCAGGGCGCGGCGATAACCGGCTTGACGGGCATCCCAGATGCGCTGGGCCTTGAATTCGGCGGCCATGTTGCCGCCGCGCGCCTGCACCTGGGCCAGGCTCGCGGCGCGCGTGAGCTCCATGACGATCATGCCCATCAGCGCCGGGATCGCCTCGCCCTCGGCACGCAGGCCCGCGAGCATCCGCACCACCTGGGCCGGCTGGCCGTTGAGCGTGGCATCGAGCAGACGGAACACGTCGAAGCGCGCGGCGTCGGCCACCAGTGCCTGCATGCGTTCGGCGTCCAGCGTCTGCCCTTCGGCCAGCAGCGCCAGCTTGTCGACCTCCTGGGCCGCGGCCAGCAGGTTGCCGTCGACGCGCTCGGCGAGCTGCTCCACCGCGCCGGCGTCGGCGAGCACCTTGCGGCTGCGCAGGCGCGCTTCGATCCAGCCGGCGAGTTCGTGCGGCTTGACCTGCCAGGCGACGACGACGTGCCCCACGGCCGCGATCGCCTCGCTCCATTTGCCGCCGTGCTGGCGGCTCCATTCGCCACCCGTCACCAGCAGGGTCACGTCGGCCGGCGGATCGGCACAGAAGCCGGCGATGACCTGGGCGCCCTCCTTGCCCGGCTTGGTGGTCGGCAGGCGCAGTTCGACCAGACGCTTCGCGGCGAACAGGCTGGGCGCGCGGAACGTGGCCTCGAGCCCGTTCCAGTCGATGTCGCGGCCTTCGGGTTCGAACACCTCGCGCTCGGCGACCCCCTGTTCGCGTGCGGCGGCGCGCACGGCGTCGGCGGCTTCGAGCACGCGCAGCGGCTCGGGGCCGGCGATCAGATAGGCCGGTCGCAGCGGCTCGCGCGCCAGCTGCGCGGGCAGGCGTTCGGGCGTCAGCTCCATCGGCGCACTGCGTGTGGACGAAGCACCGGGTTCACCGGCGCGTGCGTTCCTGCGGGTTGCGAAACACCGCGTCGATGCGCCGGATGATCGAGGCGGTCATCTCGCGCTCGAGTTCGCGCGACAGCAGTTCGCGCTCGGAATCGGCGCCGATCGCATCGGTCGGCGGCGCCAGGTAGTCGCGCGCCAGCTCGATCGCCTGCTGCGGCACGACGTCGCGACCGTCGGCATCGCGCATCGAGAACACCACCGCGTAGCGCAGCGTGTACTCCTGCGCGCGCCCCTGGGCGTCGAGGCTCGCCGGCAGCGCGGCCCAGCGTTCGGACTGGATGTTGAGCACCGCGACCTCTTCGGCGCGCGGCTCGGCGATTTCGGCGCCGGCCGCGGCCAGTGCACGCTCGACCGAGCGCGCGAGGCGGCTATAGGGATCGCTGGAGACGATGTCCACGGGCCCCAGATCCGGCGGCAGCATCAGCGCGTTGCGCAGGTGGAAGCCGCAGGCCGGAAGCAGCAGGGACAGGGCCAGCGCGACGGCTGCCAGGCGGATCGAACGCGGTCGGAAAAGGCTCATGGGCGCAGTCTGGACGAGGGGGTGGAGCGCGGCAAGCGACGTGCATCGACCCGGGCGTGCCCGGTTCAGACGCCCGGCTCAGGCCGCGACGATGTTGACGATCTTGCCCGGCACCACGATGACCTTGCGCACCGTCAGCTCGCTCAAGAACTTCGCGACGTTGGGCTCGGCGAGCGCCATCGCCTCGACGGCATCCTTCGGCAGGTCGACCGCGACCTCGATCGTGCCGCGCAGTTTGCCGTTGACCTGGATCGCCAGCGTGAGCGCATCGCGGACCAGTGCGGCCGGATCGGCCTGCGGGAACGGCACGTCCTCGAGCAGGGTCTCGGCGTGGCCCAGGTGCTGCCACAAGGCGTGACTGACGTGCGGGGTGATCGGGTTGAGCAGCAGCACGATGGTCTCGAACGCTTCCTGGCGCAGCGCGCGCGCATTGGCATCGGCCTCGTCGAACTTGCCGACGTGGTTGAGCAGTTCCATCACCGCGGCGATCGCGGTGTTGAAGCTGTGGCGGCGGCCGTAGTCGTCGCCGACCTTCTGGATCGCCTCGTGCAGCTGGCGGCGCAGCGTCTTCTGCGCCGGTGTCGCGGCCGCGATGTCGTACGCGGCCACCGCCCCGCCCTGTGCGTGCTTGTGCACCTGGTTCCACAGCCGGCGCAGGAAGCGCGACATGCCCTCGACGCCGGCCTCGTTCCACTCCAGCGACTGCTCGGGCGGCGCGGCGAACATCGAGAACAGGCGCACGGTGTCGGCGCCGTACTTGGCGATCATCGACTGCGGATCGACACCGTTGTTCTTCGACTTGGACATCTTCTCGGTGCCGCCGATCTGCACCGGCTGGCCGTCGAGCTTGGATGTGGCGCCGGTGATCCGGCCCTTGTCGTCGCGCGTGATCTCGACATCGGCCGGGTTGATCCAGTCCTTGCCGCCGTTCTCGAGGTCCCGATAGAAGGTCTCGGCGATGACCATGCCCTGGGTCAGCAGGTTGATCACCGGCTCGTCGCTGCGCACCAGGCCCTCGTCGCGCATCAGACGGTGGTAGAAGCGGAAATACAGCAGGTGCAGGATCGCGTGCTCGATACCGCCGATGTACTGATCGACGGGCGTCCAGTAGTCTGCGCGGTCGTCGACCATGTCGGCCGCGCCCGGCGAGGTGTAGCGCGCGGTGTACCAGCTCGACTCCATGAAGGTGTCAAAGGTGTCGGTCTCGCGCTCGGCCGCGCCGCCGCAGCTCGGGCACGTGGTCTTGCGCCAGTCGGGGTCGGACTTGATCGGCGACTGCACGACGCCCGGATTGGCGAACGCGTCCTCGACGTCCTCGGGCAGCAGCACGGGCAGCTGGTCCTCGGGCACCGGCACCGCGCCGCAGTCCTGGCAGTAGATCACCGGAATCGGACAGCCCCAGTAGCGCTGGCGGCTGACGCCCCAGTCGCGCAGGCGGAAATTGACCTTGCGGTGGCCGCGGCCTTCGGCCTCGAAACGGGCGGCCAGCGCATCGAGCGCCTGCTGGAAATCGAGACCGTCGAACTCGCCCGAATTCACCAGCCAGCCGCGCTCGGTGTACGCGCCTTCTTCCGCGATGCGGCGTTCGAAGGACTCGACCACCTGCACCGCCGCACCGGTGTCGTAGACATCCAGCGACGCCGCGCTGCCGAGCGCGGACGCCATCGGATCGGCATGCGTCGCGCGGTCGCGGCCGATTTCCTGCAGCGCGTCGCGCACTTCGTCGGGCACGACCACCATCTTTATCGGCAGGCCGTAGGCTTTGGCGAACTCCCAGTCGCGCTGGTCGTGCCCGGGCACCGCCATGACCGCGCCGGTGCCGTAGCCCATCAGTACGAAGTTGGCGACCCAGACCGGGATCTCTTCGCCGGTGACCGGATGGAGCGCGCGCAGGCCGGTGTCCATGCCGCGCTTGACCTGGGTTTCCAGCTCGGCCTCGGAGACGCCGCCCTGGCGCAGGTCGGCGATGAACGCCGCCAGATCCGGATCCTGTTCGGCGGCGCGAACGGCGAGCGGGTGCTCGGCGGCGACCGACACGAAGGTCACGCCCATCAGCGTGTCCGGGCGCGTGGTGTAGACCGCCAGCGTGTCGTCGCTGCCGACGACGTCGAAGGCGAACTCCAGACCCTCGCTGCGACCGATCCAGTTGCGCTGCATGGTCTTGACCGAGTCCGGCCAGCCGTCGAGCGTGTCCAGGCCGTCGAGCAGTTCCTGTGCGTAGGCGGTGATCTTGAGGAACCACTGCGGAATCTCGCGCTTTTCCACCAGCGCGCCCGAGCGCCAGCCGCGACCGTCGATGACCTGCTCGTTGGCGAGCACGGTCTGGTCGACCGGGTCCCAGTTGACGACCGCATTGCGGCGGTAGGCCAGGCCCTTCTTCATCAGCCGCACGAACATGCGCTGCTCGTGGACGTAGTAGTCCGGCGCGCAGGTCGCGAATTCGCGGCTCCAGTCGATCGCATAGCCCAGCGACTGCAGCTGGCCGCGCATGTGCGCGATGTTGGCGTAGGTCCACTTGGCCGGCGCGGTGGCGTTCTTGATCGCCGCGTTCTCGGCCGGCAGGCCGAAGGCGTCCCAGCCCATCGGCTGCAGCACGTTCTTGCCGGTCATGCGCTGGTAGCGGCTGATGACGTCGCTGAGCGTGTAGTTGCGCACGTGGCCCATGTGCAGCGCGCCCGACGGGTACGGCAGCATCGACAGGCAGTAGTACTTGGGCTTGTCGGCGCGTTCGGTGACCTCGAAGGCGCGGGTGTCGTTCCAGAACCGCTGGGCGTCGGCTTCCACCGGGGTGGGCTGATAGGCGTTGGGATCGACGACGGCGGGTTCGGTGGACACGGTCATGAGCAGGGAGCGGAACGGCCGGCAAGCCTACCGCAGGGGTCGAACCACCGCCATGCACCCGCGCGGGCCGCGTCCCGGACGTTCGACGCTGCCGGGGCCGCCGCGTCGCCGCTACAATTCCGCCCTGTTCCGCCGAGTGCTGGTTCTGGCCGCTTCCTCTTCCCGCTTCAAGTCCTACCGGCTTCCCGCATTCGCGCTGGCGCTGCTGCTGCTCGCCGGCACGGGCGCGGCGAGCATCGCGGGTGTCGGCAACCTGCGCGCGAGCAATGCGCTGATCGAGCACACCTACCAGGTGCTCAACCGGATCGAGGTCGTCGACCAGCTGGTGCGCAGCAGCGAAGCCAGCGGCCGCGCCTACCGCCTGACCGGCCATCCCGACTTCCGTCGGCAGTACCTGCTGGTGGTGCCCGAAGTCGAACGCGAGCTGGCCGCGCTGCGCGCACTCACCGAGGACAATCCGGTCCAGGCGCCCCGCGCGCAGGCATTGGCGACGCTGGTGCGCACGCACATGGCGGAACTGCAGCGCCTGCACGACATCCAGGAAATGTTCGACATGGAAGCGGCGCGGGCCGCCACCGACGCCCCGCGCTCCCTCGCCCAGTGGAGGCGCATCGAATCGGTCAGTGCGCAGATGCGCGACGAGGAGAACCGGCTGCTGGCCGAGCGCGAGGTGCGGGTCCGGCGGGCGGCGGCGGGCCTGACGGTGCTGGTGGTGCTGGGCACGCTGCTGTCGTCCGCGCTGATGATCTGGCTGATGTGGAGCGTGACGCGCGAGAACCGCCGCGCCCAGGGCCTCGAGCGCGAGGCACGCGATGCGTTTCACGAAATGGCCCTGAGCATGGCGCGGGCGGATCGGCTCTCGCAGCAACGCCACCGGCTCAGTCGCTATTCCGGCCTGCTGCAGAGCTGTGAAACCCGCGACGAGATCATGCAGCTCACCGCCACCACGCTGACCGGCCTGATCCCGGGCGTCAGTGGCCAGTGCTACCTGCTACGCGCCTCGCAGAATTTCTACGAGACCATCGCCACGTTCGGCGATGCGGCCATCAGCAGTGCGGACCTGCTGCTGCCCAACCAGTGCTGGGCGCTGCGGCGCGGCCAGCCGCATCACCTGCCGGCGGGCTCGGACGGTATGCGTTGCGATCATCTCGACCCCGGCGCGCCGCTGGACACCGTGTCCAGTCTCTGCCTGCCGCTGGCCGCCCAGGGCACCGCGATCGGCCTGTTGCACATCAGCGTGCCCGCCGCCCAGGTCAGCGACGAGGACGACCTCGACATCGTCGGCCAGATCGCCGAGCAGCTCGGCCTGGCCATCGTCAATCTGCAGCTGCGCGAAACCCTGCGCACGCAATCACTGCGCGATCCGCTGACGGGCCTGTTCAATCGCCGGTATCTCGAGGAGAACCTCGCCCGCGAACTGCAGCGCTGCGAGCGCCGCCGGCTGCCGCTGTCGGTGCTGATGCTCGACGTGGACCATTTCAAGCGCTTCAACGACACCCACGGCCATGCGGCCGGTGACGCGCTGCTCGCCCAGGTGGGCCGGCTGATCCAGGCCAAGGTGCGCAGCGAGGACATCGCCTGTCGCTACGGCGGCGAGGAGTTCACCGTGGTCATGCCCGAACTGGATGCGCGCGGCGCCTGCGAGCGGGCCGACCAGATCCGCGCGGCCATCGAGGTGGCGACGGTGCTGCACCTGCGCCAGACGCTGGGCCCGGTGACGGTGTCGATCGGCATCGCCACCTATCCCGGCGACGGCATGACTCCCGAAGTGCTGCAGCAGCTGGCTGACGCGACCCTCTACCGGGCCAAGGCCGAGGGCCGCAACCGGGTGCTGCACGCCTCCTACCGCGACTGACGCCGTCCACGGACGACCGGCGCGCCGGCATGCGCCGACCTCGATTGTCTGCGTGCCCGGCGCACGCAGCGGCATGCTTCAATGCGGCTCCCGTCCGCAGGAACGTCCGCATGCGCCATCGCATCTCGCCCGCCCTCGCCCTCGTGGCCACGGTTCTCGCCTGCCCGGCCGCCCTGGCCGACACCCGGAGCGCGCTGCAGTGCGAGCGCCTGTTCGATGCCCGCACCGGCACCGTGCTCGGCGCACACACGGTTCTCGTGGCCGACGGCCGCATCGAGCGTGTGGTCGGTGGCCAGGACGCGCCGGCCGGCTATACCGTGATCGCGCTCGCGGGCCGCACCTGCTCGCCCGGCTGGACCGATCTGCACGTGCACCTGGGCTCGCAGTCCAGCCCGGCGAGCTATTCGGAAGGCTTCCGTCTGGATCCGGTCGACTACGCGTTCCGCGCCGTCGGCTATGCCGACAAGACGCTGCGCGCCGGCTTCACGACGGTCCGCGATCTCGGCGGCGAGGTCACGCCCCACCTGCGCGACGCGATCAACCAGGGCCTGGTGCCGGGGCCGCGGATCTTCGCGGCCGGCAAGTCGATCGCCACCACCGGCGGCCATGCCGATCCGAGCAACGGCTACAACTCGATGCTCTCGCACCTGATGGGGCCGCCCGGCCCGACCGAGGGCGTGATCAACTCCGTCGACGATGCCCGCCAGGCGGTGCGCCAGCGCTACAAGGACGGCAGCGACGTCATCAAGATCACCGCCACCGGCGGCGTGCTGAGCTATGCGCGCAGCGGCGATGCGCCGCAGTTCACGCTCGACGAGGTGCAGGCCGTCGTCGACACCGCGCGGGACTACGGCTACACCGTCGCCGCCCACGCCCACGGCACCGAGGGCATGAAGCGCGCGGTGCTCGCCGGCGTGACCAGCATCGAGCACGGCACGCACATGGACGAGGAGGTCATGCGCCTGATGCGCCAGCGCGGCACCTGGTACGTGCCGACGATCTACGCCGGCCGCTTCGTCGCCGACAAGGCGCGCGAACCGGGCTATTTCCCCGAGGTCGTGCGCCCGAAGGCCGCGACGATCGGCGCGCAGATCCAGGACACCGCCGCGCGCGCCTACCGCGCCGGCGTGCCGATCGCGTTCGGCACCGACCAGGGCGTGGGCCCGCACGGCGACAACGCGCGCGAGTTCCTCTACATGGTCGAAGCCGGCATTCCGGCGGCGTACGCGCTGCAGTCGGCCACGCTGCACGCGGCGGCCGTACTCGGGGTCGACGACCAGGGCGTGATCGAGGCCGGCAAGCGCGCCGACATCATCGCGATGCCGGGTGACCCGGTGGCCGACATCACGGCGGTGATGGGCGTGGATTTCGTGATGAAGGAAGGCCGCGTGCACCGCGCGCCGGAAGCCTCGCCCGGCGGCTGATCGCCGTCAGTGCCGGCGTGGCAGCCGCCACGCCAGCAGCGCGGTCCACAGCCACCAGCAGGCCAGGACCACGCGTTCGCCGATGCCGGCGCCGAACGCGCCGGGCACCAGCAGGCCCAGCGCGACGAGCGCGCACAGCCCCAGACTCGGCAGGCGCACCAACGGCAGTGCCAAGCCGGCCAGCAGCGCCGCGGCGACGAAGGCGAGGTTCCACAGCATCCACACCAGCGCATGCCAGCGGCTGGCACCGGCATCGAGCTCGTCGATATCCAGCGGCAGCAGGCCCTGGGCCGCGAAGGCCAGCGACGCGAGCCACCATAGCTGCAGCGCGATACCCGCTACGCGTCCCGCCTCGGCCGCCAGTCCGCCGCGCAGCCGCCACGCGACCGCGGCGACGATCAGTCCGGGGCCGATCCAGGCCAGCAGGTTGAACAGCCAGGCCAGCGGCATGCCGCCGGCGCCCGGCAGCGCCAGGGGCGCGCGTGCCGGCAGACCGGTCATCGCGGCGAACACCAGCAGCGCGAACAGCGTGCAGGCGTGGGCGCCGAGCACCCACGGCAGCAGGCGCGCGCGCGTCATGCCGCCCACCGGAACACGTTCTCGACGCCGACACCGAACGTGCGCGCGATGCGAAACGCCAGCTCCAGCGACGGCGCATAGCGCCCCGCCTCCAACGCGATGATCGTCTGCCGCGTGACGCCGCAGGCGTCGGCCAGCGCCTGCTGGGTCATTTCGCCGTGCTCGAAGCGCAGGCGCCGGATTTCGTTGGTAATCGGAGTGCCGCCGCTCACAGGCCCGTCCCGTTGTCGAATGTCACGCCGCGCCCCGACGATCGTGCCAGTACAGAACCGCCGTCGCTGCGTACTCGACCAGCCAGCCGCACATCAACAACAGGATCAACAGATTGGCGATCATGAAATGCGTGGCCCAATCCAGCCGCTCCACCGGCGACAGACCCAGCGTCACCGCCAGCGCGACGACAGCGGACACCAGCGCGGCGCGGCCCCACCCGGCGGCGCGGGCTTCGATGCCGCGGTCGCGCTCGTCGGACTGCACATGCCCGTTCCAGCGCGCGGCCAGAACCCGCGACAGCACGGTCCAGGCGATCAGCAGCACGACCAGATTGCGCACGACCACGCGCGAATGCGGGGCATGCGGAATCGATTCGCTCCCGAACACATGCAGCTTGCTGACGAAATACAGCGTGGCCACGCACATGAAAACCGTGCCGATCCAGGCCTGCCATTCACCCGGCGCGATCCCTTGCTCGAGCTCGCCGCGCGGCATCGTCGACACCGTGTAGAGCGCAAGCCATGCCGTGCCGATCAGCAATACCGAGCCCAGCATGCCGATATCGATGCCAAGTCGCGTCGTGCGACCCGCCAACAACATCCAGAGCGCAACGCCGGCCAGCAGCAACAGTCCCGTCCATTTCCATCGGCGCCAGGCCATGGTGTCAACTCCAGCAGACCAAGAGTAAAAAATAATTTACATTCCCGCCGCGGGATGTCAACTATTTTTGACATGCTTGTATCCTGCACAACCGCCGCCATCCTTCGGTGATCGCGCTCCGGCGCTCCCGACCGCAATCCGGAATCCCGCATGCTCCTCAACGGCAACGCTTCCTCATCCGCTCCCGCCGCGTCCGCCCACGTGTTCGACGCGACCACGGCGACATTCGAAACCGAGGTCCTGCAGAAATCGCTGGACACCCCGGTCCTGATCGACTTCTGGGCCGAGTGGTGCGGCCCCTGCAAGTCGTTGGGGCCGGTGCTGGAGAAGCTGGCGGCCGAGTACAACGGGGCCTTCGTGCTGGCCAAGGTCGATGTCGACAAGGAACAGCAGATCGCGGCCGCGTTCCAGATCCGCTCGGTGCCGACGGTGTTCCTGCTGGTCGGCGGACAGCCGGTCGACGGCTTTCCGGGCGCGCTGCCCGAGGGCGAGGTCCGCGAGTTCCTGAAGCGTCACGGCATCGTGCCGGCCGAAGGCGCGGCTCCGGACGCGGCGCCCGCGCCGCTGGATCCGGCGGCCGAAGTCACGCGCCTGCGCGAGGCGATCGTGGCCGAGCCCGACAAGGCCGAACTCAAGCTCGATCTCGCCCTCGCCCTGCTCCAGACCGGCGCCGCGAAGGAAGCCGAAGGCCTGCTCGACGGCCTGCCCGCCAACCTGTCCACCGACGAGCGTGCGGTCAAGGCGCGCGCGCGCCTCGGCTTCGCCGCGCTGCTGGCGGATGCACCGCCTGTGGACGCGCTGCAGGCGCGTCTCGATGCCGACCCCGCCGACCTGCGCGCCCGCCACCTGCTCGGTGTGCACCGGCTGGTGGCCGGCGATTCCGAGGCCGCACTCGAGGCCTTCATCGAGTTGCTGCGCCGCGAGCGCGATTTCGACGACGGCCTCCCGCGCAGGACATTGATCGATGCCTTCCGCATCGTCGACGACGCCGAGCTGGTGGGGCGCTACCGCCGCCGGATGGCCTCGCTGCTGTTCTGATCGACCGCGCATCGCGGCGGACGTGCCCGTCCACGGGCGCGTCCGGACCGCGGGGCACGCTACCATCCGCGCCCCGCCACCGTACCGGGCTGCCATGACGCCGCCACGCCTCCGCCTGTTGATGAACCTGTGGCCGCCGTTCCTGTTCGCCGGCATCCGCGTCACCGCGATGGGCGAGGGCTTCCGCCACGCACGGGTCGAACTGCGCCAGCGCTGGTACAACCGCAATTACGTCGGCACGCATTTCGGCGGCAACCTGTTCGCGATGACCGATCCGTTCTGGATGATCATGACCCTGCGCGCGCTCGGAAACGATCACGTGGTCTGGGACAAGGCCGCCGAGATCGAGTTCATCCGTCCCGGCCGTGGCACCGTGCACGCGGAGTTCGCACTCGACGAGGCCACGCTGCAGACGATCCGCGACGCGACCGCCGACGGCGCGAAGTACCTGCACTGGTTCACCACCGACGTCCTGGACGCCGCAGGCGAGCCGGTGGCCCGCGTGCGCAAGCAGATCTACGTGCGCCGCAAGCGGCGGGCAGCACAATCGGACACGGCGACCGGCTCGCCCCGATAGACACGCGAGCGCCCCGCTATCCCACATGCGCGGCCGCAGCCGCTACGTTCGGCGACACACCTGCCCCGTGCGAACGGGCCGCCAGCACGCGTCGACCTGCGCGGGCGTCGCGACGCGCGCGGAACGCTGCGCCGGTGTCCGCCGCGCTGGACGGCCTGTCCGGCGACCTCGACCACGGCGCCGCGCCCCCGATGGGCGATGCGCGCGATCCGTGCTGCACCGGCATGTGACGCCGGGAGCGGCATGCCGGTCGTGCAGCCCGCGCAGGCACAGGGTCGTCGACCGCGCCGATACTGCCGAGCCCCTGGCAGCCGGGCGCATCGGCCCATGCATCGTGACGCGCTCCCGTCCTGTCCGTCGTCGACACGGGTACACGATGCGCGGCGCACGGCCTCACAGCGCAAACGGCATCACACCGTTTTCGTGCGGCCGCTAGGTATGCTGTCTGCCGCACAGGGGGATGCATGTCGGAACCGTTCGTCGCGCAGGACGCCAAGGCGCCATTGCCGGAGATCCCGGGCTATCGCATCACCCGCGTGATCGGCCACGGCGGCATGGCGACCGTCTATCTCGGCACCCAGGTCTCGCTGGGGCGCGACGTCGCGATCAAGGTCATGCTGCCCGAGGCGCTGGCCGACGAGGTCAGCCGTCGCCGCTTCGAGAACGAGGCGCGTACGATCGCCCGGCTCGAGCATCCGAACATCGTGGGCATCCACGAGGTGGGACGCACGGCCCAGGGGCTGCCCTGGTACTCGATGCCGCATCTCCCGCATGGTCACCTCGGGCAGCGCAACCTCACCGGCGATCAGCGGCGGATCCGCGAGGTGCTGCGCGCCCTGCTCTCCGCACTGGCCTACGCGCACGCGCGCGGCGTGATCCATCGCGACGTCAAGGCCGAGAACGTCCTGTTCGACGAAGCCGATCGCCCTCTGCTGGCGGACTTCGGCATCGCCCTGCGCCGTGGCTACGGCACCCGGGTGACGATGGTCGGCCTGGCCGTCGGCAGCACGGCCTACATGGCCCCCGAGCAGGCGCGCGGCCAGCAGGTCGATTTCCGCGCCGACCTCTACAGCGTGGGTGTGCTCGCGTGGGAAATGCTGACCGGCGAGCTGCCCTACAAGGGCGACGACGCGCTGTCGATGGCGCTGGCCCACACCCAGAACCCGATTCCCCGCCTGCCACCGGCGCTTCGCCACTGGCAGCGCTTCATCGACCGCGCCCTCGCGAAATCGCTCACCCGCCGCTTCAGCGATGCCGCCGCGATGCTGCGCGCCCTCGACGAGGTGCCGCAGCGTGAAGGCACCGGTGAGCGCGTGGTCGCGAACGCGCTGCACACGCTGCGCGCAGGGTCGCGGCGGCTGCCGCCGGTCGTCTGGGCACCGATCGTGCTGGTCCTGGCGGCCGGCGCCGGCCTCGCACTGAACGCCTCCCGGGACACCGGGGCGGTGGACGATTCCGCGGCCGCATCGCTGACCGGCGCCGGGCAGACCGCGGCGCCCGGTCCCGGCGGAGCGAGCAGCGAACCGGCGGCAACGCCGGTGTCCGGCAGCGCCGGCGAACCGCGCGCGGCGCCGGTGTCGGACGCGGACCGTCATCTCGCCGACGCCGAACGGCTGGTCCGCGCGGGCCAGCTGGTGACGCCGGCCGGACGGAACGCCTTCGCGTCCTTGCAGGCCGCCTGGGAGGCGGATCCGGAGCACCTGCGCGCGCCCGCGGTGGCCGACCGGGCGTTCGACGCGGTTGCGGCCCGTGCACGCTCCCTGATCGTCGCGGGCGACGACCGCAGCGCGACCGCCCTGCTGCAGGCCGCGCGGCGCTATGCGGACACAGCCGGCCGCAGCGACAGCGACGCACTGCGCCGCCTCCGCGCAGCGGTCGCCGAGGCGGTCGAAACCCGCATCACCGATGCCGCCGGGAACGTCGACCGGGACGCGGCGCTGGCCAGCCTGGCGATCGCCGATGTCATCGGCCTGGACGCGCCAATGACGACGCGGCTCACCCGCCAGGCCCGCGCGATCCCCGATCTGGCGGCGCTGGCGAAGCGGGTGCCGGGCGGCGCCCGCGTGGTCCGTACCGCCGACGGCGTATTCGCGATCGCGAACGCACCGGTCAGCCGGGCCGACTACGCCGCCTTCGTCGCCGCCACCGGTCACACCTCGGCGGCCTGTCGCGCGCGCGGCTCGGTGCTGCGTGCGGTGGCACCGCGGACCTGGGACAACCCCGGTTTCGAGCAGGCGCCGTCCGACCCCGTGGTCTGCGTGTCCTGGCACGACGCGGTCGACTACGCCCGCTGGCGCAGCGAGCGCGACGGGCTGTCCATCGTGGTGGCCTCGGTGGCCCAGGGCGCGAGTGCGCCGACGCGCGGCGACGGCCCGGCCGAATGGCGGAGCGATTGCGCGGCGGCGTGCAAGGAGCGCATCGCTGCGGGACGGATCAAGCGCGATGCGCTCGACAGCCGCGCGCTCGATCCGCGGCGCGGCTACGAGGACGTCGGATTCCGCGTGGTGCATCTGCCGTAAGCCGCCGGCCCGCGCAGTGGCGGCTGCCGCCGCGCGGGGGCGAAAGGCGCGCGACTTCTCTGCCGCGACGGCCGCGCGCAGAATGCGCGTTCCCCCGTCGTCCCGGATCCCCATGAGCCCCCCTTCGCTGGGCGTTCGCCTGCAGCGCCTGTTCCTCACCGGTCTGCTCACACTGCTGCCGATCTGGCTGACCTGGATCGTCGTCAAATTCGTGTTCGTGCTGTTGTCGGAGATCAGCACGCCATGGGTGGCTCCGCTGTCGATGCAGATCGCCGCGTGGTTTCCCAACTCGCTGGGCTGGATCAATGCGGTGTCGGTGCAGGCGACGATCGCCCTGGCGGCGACGATCGGTCTCATCCTGGTCGTGGGCTGGCTCGCACGCCGCGTGGTCGGCCAGCGCATGCTGGCGTGGGTGGAGGCGCTGGTGCAGCGCATTCCGCTGGCGAACGTGATCTATTCCAGCGCACGCAAGCTGCTCGACATCCTGCAGACCAAGCCCGACGGCACCCAGCGCGTGGTGCTGATCGAGTTTCCGCATCCGGGCATGAAGTCGGTCGGCTTCGTCACCCGGGTGATCCGCGAGCACGGCACCGGGCGCGAGCTCGCCGCGGTGTATGTGCCGACGACGCCGAACCCGACCTCCGGATATCTGGAAATCGTGCCCCTGGATGCGATGACGCCGACCGACTGGACCGTCGACCAGGCGATGAGTTTCATCATCTCCGGCGGCGCCGTGGCGCCCGACACCATTCCCTTCGGCGCCCCCGCGGACGCCGCGCGCCTCTGACCCTTGCCGCCGGGCAACGCAGGCGCCAGCATCGGGACTCCGCCGTGTGGAGTCCGCCATGAAGCACCCGCTCGTTTTCGCCCTCGCGATGGTCGTGTCCACCGGCGGAGGGCTGGCCGGGTGCCAGCGCGAGTCCGCGCCGCCTGCGGCCGCATCGGCAGGGGTGGCCCCCGAGAACGCGGAGGCACGCGCGGAGCGGCTCGACGCACTGTATGCCGAGTACTGGGACGAACTGCTGCAGCTCAACCCGGTGCAGGCCACCTTCCAGGGCGACACGCGCTACAACGACCAGCTTCCCGATTTCGGCAGCGCCGAATACCGCGAGCAGGTGCGCGCCTTCAACGAGCGCTGGCTCAAGACCGTCGAAGCGGTCGGCAGTGAGGGCCTGGACGGCCAGGCTCTGCTGAGCTACCGGATCTTCGTCCAGGAACGGCGCAACGCGCTCGATGCGGAGCGGTTTCCGTCTTGGATGCTGCCGGTCAACCAGATGGGCAGTCTGGTCAGTTATGCGGTGCTGCTGGGTTCGGGCACCAACGCCCAGCCGTTCGCGACCGTCGCCGACTACGAGGCCTGGCTGCGCCGCGCGGCGCGCATTCCGGTGCTGATCGACACCGAGATCGCCAACATGCGCGCGGGCATTGAGGCCAACGTGGTGCAGCCGCGCGTGGTGATGGAGAAAGTGCTGCCGCAGTTCGATGCCGTCTTCGTCGACGACGTGGAGCAAAGCCCGTTCTGGGGGCCGATGACGCGCATGCCCGACGGTGTTTCCGACGCCGATCGCGACCGGCTCGCGGCCGCGTTCCGCAGGCTGATCGGCGAGCAGCTGCAGCCCGCGATCCGGCGCCAGCGCGACTTCATCGCCGACGAGTACCTCCCGCACACGCGCGACAGCGTGGGCCTGGACGCCCTGCCCGACGGCATGGCCTGGTACGCGTTCGCTGTGAAGCAGCAGACCACGTCGGAGCTCATGCCCGAGACGATCCACCAGATCGGACTGGACGAGGTCGCGCGCATCCACGGCGAGATGCGCGGCATCATGGCGCAGACCGGGTTCGACGGCACGCTGCAGGATTTCTTCCGTTACATGCAGACCGACCGCCGGTTCGAGTTCCGCTCCGAGGACCAGCTGCTGGCGCACTACCGCGGTATCGAGCAGAGGATCGCGTCGCGGGTGCCCGAGCTGTTTTCGCTGACCCCGAGGGCCGGCTTCGAGATCCGTCCGGTCGAGGCCTTCCGTGCGAAGTCGGCGGCCGGCGGGTCCTACCAGTCGCCGAGCGAGGACGGCAGCCGGCCCGGCATCTTCTACGTCAATACCTTCGACCTGCCGACGCGCAAACGCTGGGAGGCCGAGAGCCTGTTCCTGCACGAGGCCATACCCGGCCACCACTTCCAGCTCGCGCTGCAGCAGGAACTCGAAGGTGTACCCGCGTTCCGGCGCTTCGGGGGCGAGACCGCCTACATCGAAGGCTGGGGCCTGTACGCCGAAAGCCTCGGCCGGGCGCTCGGCCTCTACACCGATCCCTACGACGACTTCGGCCGGCTGCAGGCGGAACTGTGGCGCGCGGTGCGCCTCGTCGTCGACACCGGCCTGCACAGCAAGGGCTGGTCACGCCAACAGGTGCTCGACTACATGTTCGAGAATTCCTCGGTCAGCGAGCCCGACGCGATCGCCGAGGCCGAGCGCTACATCGCCTGGCCCGGACAGGCACTGGCCTACAAGATCGGCGAACTCAAGATCCAGGAGCTGCGCGCGCGCAGTGAAGCCGCGCTCGGCGACGCCTTCGACATCCGCGCGTTCCATGCCGAGGTGCTGAAGGACGGCGCCCTGCCGCTACCGCTGCTGGAGGCGAAGATCGATGCGTGGATCGCGGCACAACAGGCGCGGAGCGAGACGCCCGCGGACACGCCGGCGCCGGCGGACGCGGCCTCCTGAGGCGGCGCCGCAGACGGTACGTGGCGCGATGCCTCGGCTGGTGACGCGATCCGGCTCCGCATCTGCGTCCGGCGGTCGACGACAGACGCGCGTCCGGATCACCCGGAACGCGCGAGCGCGCTGAGACACGTGGCACGCGGGCCCGGCAGGCGCGACGCGCTCCGGCATCGATGGCGCGGCGTTCGCAGCGATGACCCCGTTGCCCCCCTGCGGCTTGCGGACGCGTCGAACGCCGCCGCGGCCCTGGCTTCGCGGCGGCGGCGTGTCCGCGGCCGCGCGGACGGCGAGGCGGCCCCTGCGCGATGCGCACGGCATCAGGATCCGCTCGGCCTCTGCCGCGGCCGCCGGGCTGGATGACGGCGCGCTGCGCGAGCCGACGAGGCCACACGCATCAGGCCGGCGCGATACCGGCACGCGCGGACGGCGCGGACCTCGCCGTCACCGGCGCGCACGTGTCGCAACGCCGCTTGCCCTGCTCCCCATGCCGCGCGATCCTGCACGCCGGCTCGCGCTGGGGGAGGCGCCATGATCCGCACAACGTTCT
>VFQP010002022.1_pt1 | contig 24131 bp, 24 predicted proteins | sample 3512351 | NCBI WGS metagenome assembly VFQP01 (sample SAMN10412372, study PRJNA504923) | tailings metagenome | isolation source: Relicate 1 Philex TSF1 revegetated site | place: Philippines: Tuba, Benguet | collected 2017-08-29
TCTGCGGCGGCCCGGCATAGTCGGCCGGCCACCACTTGCCGGCGACGATCTCGTTGTGTTCGGGCAGCTTGGCGGCGTAGGTGAGCCCCCGGTCGCCGCGCAGCGCCCATTGGGCATCGGCCGAGACCTTGGCGTCCTCGGCGCGCACGCCGTTCACCTCGGTGATGGTGGCGCGGAGCATGGGCGCGCGGTCGACCGCGGCGACGCCGGGCAAGGCGCGGACCATGGCCTCGAAGCCATCGATCTGGTCGGGCTGGATGTCGATGAAATAGTAGGACGGCGCATCGGCAGGCACGCCGTCGCGGATCTGGGCCGACAGGTTGGTGTTGATCTGGGCGACCGTGACCAGCAGCGTCAGCCCCAGGCCCAGCGACAGCACGACGTTCGGCGTCGCGGCGCCGGGCCGGTGCAGATTGGCCAGCGCCATGCGCCAGGCAGTGTTCTTCGGACGCGGCAGGCGCGCTGCGAGCCGGGTCAGGCCGAGACCGGCGAGCCACAGCACCAGGAAGCTGGCGCCCGAGCCGACCAGGAACCACAGGGTGAAGCGCCGCTCGTCCGACACCAGCACCGCCAGCCCCGCGAGGGTGACGATCGACGCCGCGGTGAGCGCCACATAGCGCCAGCGCGGGCGCCCGGATACCGGTGCGACGACCTGCCGGAAGAGGCCGGCCGCCGGCACGTCGCGCGCCTTGCCCAGCGGCCAGGCGGCGAAAGCGAGCACGATCAGCAGGCCATAGGCGGCCGCGAGCAGGAGCGAGGACGGATAGAGGCCGGGCTTTGCGGGCACCGGCAGCATGTCCTGCAGATAGGCGATGGCGGCGAACGGAATCGCCGCGCCCAGCGCAAGGCCGATGGCGACGCCGACCAGCGCCAGCAGCATCACCTGCCAGAGATAGACACTGAAGACGAGGCCTCCGCCGGCGCCAAGACTTTTCAGGGTCGCGACCGCCTCACGCTTGGTGGCGAGATAGCCGGAGGTCGCGTTGGCGACGCCCACCCCGCCCACCAGCAGCGCGGTAAGGCCCGACAATGACAGGAACACACCCAGCCGTTCGAGGAACCGCTTGATGCTGTCGGCGCCGTTCTGGCGGTCGCGCATGCGCCAGCCGGCATCAGGAAAGCGCTCGGAGAGGTCCCGTTTGACCGTCTCGAGGTCGGCGGCCGCCGGCAGCTTGATGCGGTACTGGTAGCGGACGATGCTGCCCTGCTGGATCAGGCCGGCATCCTTCAGGCTGGCGTCGGAGACCAGAGCCCGGGCGCCCAGGGTGAACCCGTCGCCCGCCTTGTCGGGCTCGGTCACCGTGACGGCGCGGACCCGATAGTCGATGTCGCCGATGCGCAGAAGATCGCCGACCCTGGTGGCCGTCTTGTCGAGCACCGACTGCTCGACGGTGACGCCCCAATGGCCGTCCCGGAACGCCAGCGCGTCGGCCAGCTTCATGGCGGGCGACAGCACCGCCTCGCCATAGAGCGGATAGGTTCCGTCGACCGCCTTGAGCTCGATAGTGCTGCGGCGGTCGAGGTCGGCCGCGGCCATGGAACGCAGCGTGGCGGTTCGGCTGACCGGATAGCGCGCGGTGATGTAGGCGAGCGGCTCGGGCGGCATCACCTCGCTGGTCATGCGCAGCTCGATGTCGCCGCCCAGCAGCGGGCGGCCATGTTCGCCGATACCCTGCAGGACCGCGCCGCGCACGCCGCCGACCGCGGCGATGGCGGCGACGCCCAGGACGATGCACAGCAGGAAGACGCCGAAACCCTTCAGGCCGCCCCGCAATTCGCGCAGCGCGAGGCGCAGGGCAAGCGGCATCAGGAGGCGGCCCCGGCGTGCACCGGATCGTGGTCGATGCGGCCGTCGCGCAGGCCGACCTGGCGGTCGCAGCGACCCGCCAGCCCGGAATCGTGGGTGATCAGCACCAGGGTGGTGCCGCGCTGGGCCTGCAGCGCGAACATCAGCTCGATGATCGCCGCGCCGGTGCCGGCATCGAGATTGCCGGTGGGCTCGTCGGCCAGCAGCAGGCCAGGCCGCGGCGCCAGCGCGCGCGCAAGCGCCACGCGCTGCTGCTCGCCGCCCGAAAGCTGGCCGGGATAGTGCTCGGCGCGGGCGCCCAGACCAACGACCTTCAGCTCCTCGGCGGCCCGGTCGAACGCGTCGGCCTCGCCCATCAGCTCCAGCGGCACGGCGACGTTCTCGAGCGCCGTCATGGTGGGAATGAGGTGGAACGACTGGAAGACGATGCCGATGCGGCCGCGCCGGAAGCGGGCCAGCGCGTCCTCGCCCATGCCGGTGATGTTCTGGCCATCGACCTCGACGGTGCCGGTGGTCGGCCGCTCGAGGCCGGCCATGACGCTCATCAGCGTGGTCTTGCCGGACCCCGACGGGCCGACCATGCCGACGGCCTCACCGGCGCCGATCCGCAGATCGATACCGCGCAGGATGTTGACGGGTCCGGCGCGGCTCTTAAGTGTAAGGTGAATATCGTCGAGGCGGATCATAAGGATGGGCATGCAGCCGGACAGGAGTCACCGATATGGGATGCAGCGACGGCTTGTCAAACTTTGGTCAGCGCTTTTCGTCATCTGCGTCTCCCTTGCCGCCCCTTCCTACGCCGCGCCGCCGAAGCCGGATGACGGCCTGCATGTATTGGCGCTGGGAGACAGCCTGACGGCCGGTTACGGGCTGGAGCCGTGCGAATCGTTTCCCGCCAAACTGCAGGTAGCGCTGCGGGCCAAGGGCCACAAGGTGACCGTGCACAATGCCGGCGTCTCGGGCGACACCGCCAGCGCCGGGCTGAGCCGGCTGGACTGGGCGCTGGCCGCGATACCCGGCAAACCCGACCTGGTGATCCTGGAACTCGGCGCCAACGACATGCTGCGGGGCGTCGATCCGGCGGTCACCACGAAGGCGCTCACGGCGATCATGGATCGCTTCAGGAAGGACGGCGTGCCGGTGCTGATCGCCGGCATGCGTGCGGCGCCAAATATGGGGGCGGCCTATGTGAAGCAGTTCGACGCCATCTTCCCGGCCCTGTCGAAGCAGTACGGCGCGCCGCTTTACCCGTTCTTCCTCGAGGGCGTCGCCGGCAAGAAGGGGCTCAACCTGCCCGACGGCCTGCATCCGACGGCCAAGGGCGTCGATGTCATCGTGACAGGCATCGCGCCGATGGTTCATAGTCTGCTGGAGAAACGGCCCACCGGAAAGTGATCGCGTCCGGCGCCGGGTGAACGCGGCATCGGAGAGATTCTCAATTCGCATGCCGCCCCGGCATGCCGAAGCGCTACGGTACCTGCCATGCTGCGCCTGTTCGTCGCTCTGCCACTGCCTCCGGAAATCCGGGCCCGCCTTCTCGGGCTGATGGGCGGCGTGAACGGCGCGCGCTGGCAAACCGAGCAGCAGCTCCACCTGACCCTGCGATTCATCGGCGAGGTCGACGAGGCCAGGGCCGAGGATATCGACAGCGCCCTCGGCGCCATCAGCTTCCAGCCGTTCGAGGTCTCGCTGCAGGGCGCCGGTCTGTTCGGCGATCTTCGAAAGCCGCGCATGCTGTGGATCGGCGTCGGCCCGGAAACGCCGCTGGCCCATCTGGCGCAGAAGATCGACACGGCGATGGTTCGGATGGGCCTGCCGGCCGATTCGCGCAAGTTCACGCCCCACATCACGGTCGCCCGGTTCAAGGGCGCCACCGGACGGGTCGACCGGTTCCTTGCCGCCAACGACCAGCTGTTCTCGGCGCCGTGGACCGTCGAGCGCTTCACGCTGTTCCGCAGCCATCTGGCGCATTCCGGCGCCATCTACGAGCCGCTCGCCACCTATCCGGAGGAGCATGACGGCGAGGACTCCGGCGAGGAGCACGTGGCGTTGCTCAACCGGATGCGCAGCGGCCGCTAGAACAGGGCTGGCCGCCTAGCCCGGAAGGCCGTCGAGCCTCGGCACCTCGTCCAGCCGGTCGTCCCAGTTCGCGCGGCTGGCGCAGCAGATATGCGCGTCGGGCCGCACGGGCACGTCGCTGTCGAGGCTGCCCGCCGGCACGACCAGCGCGCCGTCCGGCTGGATGCGCGGCAGCGCCGCGCCGCAATCGGCGCAGAAGCATCTCTGGTGGCGCGTATCCGGAACCCGGTAGATCCTGACCTTGTCCTCGCCCGATCGCCACGAAAGCGTCGCCGTGCGCGAGAACAGGTTCGCCGCGTGGGCCGAGCCGGTGCCCTTGCGGCACCGCGAGCAGTGGCACAGGAAGAAGCCCTCGAACGCGCCGGTGATCTCGAACGCCACGGCGCCGCACAGGCACGCGCCGAACAGGCGCGAGCCACACCGGTACGGGCCGGCGACGGTCATTGGAATTCCTGCTTGAGCTTTTGCGTCGCCTCGGGCGTCAGCGTCTGCCCGGCGGCATGGGCGACGTCATCCTTCTCGTCGATATCGAGGGTGACGGTGCCGTCCTTCTCGACCGTGCCATAGCGCTCGATGAGCGCAGCGAGATGCCCGGTGGCGGCCTCCTTCGGCGTCAATCCCTTGATCGAGACGGCGAAGGCATAGCTCGCGGGCGGGCCGACGACCTCGCGGCGCACATGGAAGCCGACGCGCATGGCCTTCAGCTCGGCGACGGCCGGCTGGGCGACGGCGACGTTGAGACTGTCGCCGTCCAGCTGATACTGGCCGGTTTCATAGCCGACCAGGCTGGCGAGCCCCCGCTCGGCCGAGAGCGTCCCTGCCGCGCCGCCGATGCTGAAGCGGATAGGCGCGTCGAGATGCAGGATCAGGTGATCGGGCGTGAACGGCTGGAAGATGCCGGTGATCGCCGCGGTCTCGATCCAGTCGGCCTCGCCCCAGCTCAGCCTCGCGTTCTGGAGCTGGACGTTGAACCGGAACGGGAAGCCATCGACGCCTGCGACCGTCTGGCGCAACGCGGCGCCCGGCGGCAGCGATTGGGCGAGCGCCTTGGGAAACGCCGTCTCCAGCCGTCCGGCTTCCTTGTGCCACCAGACGCTGTAGGCGCCGAAGAGGACGGCGAGACCGCCGAGCAGGGCCGCATATCTGTTGATCATCGAGAGCGCTTCCCTTTGCCGTGCCGTCCCATCATCTTGCGGTCTAGGTAGGACGGCGCCGCGACAAGAGCAACAGTGGACCATGACGGAACAAGGCGACACCTGGATATTCGGCTATGGCTCGCTGATGTGGCGGCCCGGCTTCGACTATCTCGAGGCGCAGCCCGCGAAGCTGTTCGGTTTCCACCGGTCGTTCTGCGTCTATTCCTGGCATCCCCGCGGCACCCAACAGCGGCCCGGCCTGGTGCTGGGCCTCGACGTGGGCGGCTCGTGCCGGGGCCGCGCCTTCCGGATCGCGCCGGAGAACGCGCATGCCGTCGTACAGTATCTCGACGAGCGCGAGATGGTCACCGCCGTCTACCGCCCGGTGCAGCATCTGGTGCATCTGCCCGACGGCATGGTGACGGCGCGCGCCTATGTGGTCGATCGGGGCCATCCGCAATATGCCGGCAAGCTGTCGCTGGAGGACCAGGTCCGGTTCATCGACGGCGCGCGCGGCGTCTCGGGCATCAACATCGATTACCTGGCCAGCACCGTCGCCCATCTGGATGAGATGGGCATCGTCGATGGGCCGCTGCATGAGGTGTGGCGGATGCTGGGATCGCCGGCGGCGTGACCTGACACTCCCTTCCGGACGAAGGAATCACCCGCACTTAGAGTGGCCGCAGGAAATGCACGTATCGCAGCCTTCCTGGCGGATCAGGGTCGGCGCGCCGCATTTGGGGCACGAGCGCATGCGCGGCAGGTCCTCGCCGTCGCCCACGGCGACCTTCATGCGCTCGGCCTTGGGGCTGACGTCCTGCTCGCGCTTGATGAAGCCGATATCGACGAGATGCGCCTCGATCACCTCGCCGATGGCCGCGAGCAGCGACGGTACGTAGTGGCCCTTCACCCAGTGGCCACCGCGCGGATCGAACACCGCCTTCAGCTCCTCGACCACGAACGACACGTCGCCGCCACGCCGGAACACCGCGCTGATCATGCGGGTCAGGCCCAGCGTCCAGGCATAGTGCTCCATGTTCTTCGAGTTGATGAATATCTCGAAGGGCCGGCGCCTGCCGTCCTGGATCACGTCGTTGAGGGTGATGTACATGGCGTGGTCGCTGTCGGGCCACTTGATCTTGTAGGTCTTGCCGGGCAGCGCCTCGGGCCGGTCGAGCGGCCTTGTCATGTAGACCACGCCGCCGGCCTCGTATTCGTCGGCATGGCGGGCCTGGGGCTCCTCCAGCGGCAGCTGCGGCTCGGGATCTTCCTTGGCCGTCTCCAGCACCGAGCCCGTGATGTCGTTGGGCCGGTACGTGGTGCAGCCCTTGCAGCCGGATTCCCACGCCTGCATGTAGACATCCTTGAACGCCTCGAACGAGATGTCCTCGGGCACGTTGATGGTCTTGGAGATCGAGCTGTCGACGTATTTCTGCACCGCAGCCTGCATGCGGACGTGATCGCCCGGCGTCAGCGTCTGGGCGGTGACGAAATAGTCGGGAAGCTGGGCGTTGTCGCCGAACAGCCGGATGTACTGGCGCCAGGCGTAGTCCGAGACCGTCTCTTCCTTGCGCGCGCCGTCGGGCATCAGCACCTTGCGGGTGTAGGTGAAGCTGAACACCGGCTCCAGCCCCGATGACACGTTGTCGGCGAACAGCGAGATGGTGCCGGTGGGCGCGACCGAGGTGAGCAGCGCGTTACGGATGCCATGCGCGCGGATCGCCGCCTTCACGTCCTCATCCAGTTCGGCGACGGTCGCGCCGGCCAGGTATTTGTCGGCGTCGAACAGCGGGAACGGGCCCTTCTCGGCCGCCAGCGCCGCCGATGCCAGATAGGCGGCGCGCTGGATCCGGCGCATCCAGGTCTCGGTCAGCGCGACCGCCGCGTCGGAGCCATAGCGCGTCCGGCACATGATCAGCGCATCGGCGAGGCCGGTGACGCCCAGACCGATCCGGCGCTTGTCCTTGGCCTCATGGGCCTGCTGCTCCAGCGGGAAACGCGAGACGTCGACCACATTGTCCATCATCCGCACAGCCGTGGCGACGAGGCCGTCCAGCGCGTCGAGATCGACATGGGCGTCCGGCGTGAACGGCTCCTTCACCAGCACCGCCAGGTTAACGGAACCCAGCAGGCATGCGCCGTAAGGCGGCAACGGCTGTTCGCCGCACGGGTTGGTCGCCGCGATCGTCTCGCAATAGTGCAGGTTGTTCCGCTGGTTGATGCGGTCGATAAAAATCACGCCCGGCTCGGCATAGGCGTAGGTCGCGCGCATGATCGAGTCCCACAGCTCGCGCGCCGCCAGCGTCTTGTACACGGTGCCGTCGAACACCAGGTCCCAGGTGCCGTTGGCCTTCACCGCCTCGATGAAGGCGTCTGTCACCAGGACCGACATGTTGAACATGCGCAGCCGGCCCGGCTCCTGCTTGGCGGCGATGAACGCCTCGACGTCCGGGTGGTCGCAGCGGATGGTGGCCATCATCGCGCCGCGGCGGTGGCCGGCGCTCATGATCGTGCGGCACATGGCGTCCCACACATCCATGAACGGCAGCGGGCCCGACGCGTCGGCGCCGACGCCCTTCACCCGCGCGCCCTTGGGGCGGAGCGTCGAGAAATCGTAGCCGATGCCGCCGCCCTTCTGCATGGTGAGGGCCGCTTCGCGCAGATTGTCGAAGATGCCGCTCATGTCGTCGGGGATGGTGCCCATGACGAAGCAGTTGAACAGCGTGACGTCGCGGGCACTGCCGGCGCCGGCGACGATGCGGCCGGCGGGCAGGAATTTGAAACCGTCGAGCGCCTCGTGGAAGCGCGCTTCCCACTGGGCGCGAACCTCGGCAGTCTCGGGCTCGGCCAGCGCTCGGGCGATGCGCCGCCACGTATCGTCCACCGAGCGGTCGACGGGCGTGCCGTCCGGGCCTTTCAGCCGGTACTTCATGTCCCAGATCTGGGTGGAGATCGGTGCTGTCGCGCTCATCGCCTGTCCTTGCTTGGGCCAGCGATGATAGGCCGAAACCGGCGCAGCGGCAAGGCGTGTTCCTGTTATGTTTCCGTGGCGCGCCCGCGCGCGACGTGCGGCGGGATCAACAGCTTGCGGCACTTATCCCCATGATCCCCGGGATTGTTGCTCGATTTATCCCCTGAAACCTGACTCGGCCAGCAGCGCGGCCGTGGCGGTTTCAATACGGGTTTCCAGCTCCCGCATGAACGTCTTCCGGTCCAGGCCGGGCGCGATGGGCGGCAGGTATTCGAAGGTCACCGTGCCGGGGTTCTTGCGCGCGCTGTTGCGCCCCCACAACAGGCCCGAGTCCAGCGCCACGGGGACCACCGGCAGGCCGAGATGCTTGTAGAGGCCGGCGACGCCGGGGTGGTAGCGGGCGGGCGCGCCCGGCGCGGCGCGGGTGCCTTCGGGAAAGATCAGGATCGGCCGTCCCTGCGCCACGGCCCGTTCGGCGGCCCGCAGCATCTGGCGCATGGCGGCCGAGGACGCGCTGCGGTCGATGGGGATCATCCCCATGCGCTGGCCATACCAGCCATAGAAGGGAATGTTGAGCAACTCGCGCTTCATGACGATCGCCGGATCGCGCAGCAGCAGTTGCATGACGATGGTCTCGTAAGCCGACTGGTGCTTGCAGGCGACGATCACCGGCCCCTCGGGCAGATTCTCGCGGCCCCGTTCGCGCCAGTCGATGCCGGCGACGTGGCGCACCAGCCACTCGCCGCCGGCGGCCCAGGCGTTCTGCGCGAACAATGCCCAGCGCCACGGACCGATGAGCAGCGGCAGGAAGCCCAGCACGGTGATGGTGGTCCATCCCCAGAACAGCAGGTTGAACAGGATCGAGCGGATCATGCCGGCGCCCGCGGGGTGCCGGCGACGCGGTCGTAGACGTTGACCTTCATCCAGACGACGACCAGCTTGTTGTACTCGTTCGACAGGATGCGCGCCGAATAGGGATCGCGCCACCACGCGTCGGCGCGCACCAGTTCGCTGAACACGGGATGCGGCACGAGAATGAGTTCCGGAGCGACCCGCCGGATTTCCAGCAGGCTGCGCGGGATGTGATAGGCCGACGTCACCACCCTGAGCGACCGGTAGCCGTTCCGCCGCGCCCAGCCGGCGATCTCATGGGCGTTGCCGGCGGCGTCGAGCGCCTCGCGGCCCAAGTCGACGCAGCAGTCGAACATCTCGGCATCGGCCCTGTTGGTAAGCGCGAGGCTCTGCTTCAGGTCGGAATCCTTGGTCCGCGCGTCGACGCCCGAGATCAGCAGCCGGCTGCTGTGCCCGGCGGCCAGCAACGCGACCGCCTCGTTCAGCCGCGAGCGGCCGCCGGTGAGCACGACGAGGCCGTCGGTCTCGCGCAGGTTGACCGGCGGTCTGTCGGGAATGCTGGCGACATATTTGACGAAGCCCCCGAGCCACACCGCCGCGACCAGGAGGACGAAGACGAGGAACCTGCGCATGCTCAGTTCATGTCTGCCAGCGCGCGCATCACCGCGAAGCGGGCGGTGAGCATGGTGAGGATGCCGGCGATCACCGGCAGCACCAGCAGGCTTGCGAGCACCTCGGGCGCGGGCATCAGCTGCGGCAGCAGCGCGCCCTCGAGCCGTTGATTGACCAGGTAGGCGGCGCCCAGGCCGGCGGCGAGGAACAGCAAGCCAAGGATCGCGCCCTTCACGCCGACCCACAGGAAGCGCCACTGGAAGGCGCCGGCGATGGTGCCGTCCCTCGCGCCCATCATGTGGACGATCTCGACCGTCTCGCGGTGGGTGGCGAGGCCGGCGCGCGTGGCGAAGACGATGATGGCGACGGTCGCGAGGCCGACGAGGCCGACGATCACCGCGCCCGCCCATTGCACGATCCGCATCAGCACGAGCAGGTCGGCGAGCCAGCGCTCGTGCGCGTCGAGGCGCGCGCTGGGCGCGGCCTTGGTGAGGCCGGCCCGCAGCGCCGCCATGTCCACCGGCGGCGCGTCGGCGAGAGTCACGTCGATCAGCGCCGGGATCGGCAGGTCGGGACCCACATTACCCTTGCCGAGCCAGGGCTCCAGCAGGGCTGCCACCTCGTCGCCGGTTTCCTCGCGGGCGCCCGCGACGCCCGGTGCGGCGCGCAGCACGGCCAGCGCGGCGGCGACTTCCTTGTCGCGCGCGGCCTTGTCGGGATTGATGACCTGCACGGTCATGCTCTTGGCGAGCCCCCGATGCCAGGTGTTCGCGGTCATCTGCAGACCGAGCGCGGTCAGCATGGCGAGGCCGGCGAGGAATACCATGACGGCGATCACCCAGGGCAGCAGGCGCCCATGGATGTTCTCGGATGGCAGGAAACGGATCGGTCGCAGCATGATCTCGCCGGTTGTTCAGTCTCGGGCCATCGCGACCGCCTGAGGAAACGCCTCGGGCAGACGCGGCGCGCTCGGCAGGTCGTTGGGCGGATCGACGCCCGGCGGCAGTTGTACCAGCCTACCGGCCTCCAGATGAAGCCTCGGCTGCTCGATGCTGTCGACCAGGCCCATATCGTGAGTGGCGATGACGGTCGTGGTGCCCAGCCGGTTGAGCTCGATGAACAGCCGCAGCAGGCGCGCGGCCATCTCGTCGTCGACATTGCCCGTGGGCTCGTCGGCCAGCAGGACGGTCGGCCGGTTGATGACGGCGCGGGCGATGGCCACACGCTGCTTCTCGCCGCCGGACAGGGTCGACGGCCGCTCGTTCAGACGGTCCTTCAGGCCGACCCATACGAGCAGTTCCTCGACATAGTCGCGGATCTCGGCCTTGCTGGCGCCCGAGATGCGCAGCGGCAACGCCACGTTGTCGTAGGCCGACAGATGATCGAGCAGCCGGTAGTCCTGGAAAACCACGCCGATGTTGCGGCGCAGCCGGGGCAGCGCGCTCCGCTTGGCGGTGACGATGTCGACGCCCATCATGGTCAGATGCCCGCGCGACGGGCGCTCGGACAGGTACATCAGCTTGAGCAGCGACGATTTGCCGGCGCCGCTGCGGCCGGTCAGAAAGTGGAACGAGCCGCGCGCCAGCTCGAAGGTGATGTCGCGCAGCACCTCGTCGCCGGAACCGTAGCGCATTCCAACATTGTCAAAGCGGATCATGCGTGACACCCTAACGCATCGGCCTTGGACTGTCTCAGCAAAGTGGACGGGGGTGGAACAGCTTACGCCGAAACTCTCCGCTCCATTCCCAATGCACAAGCGCCTGGCCGCGCTCACTATACAACCGTTTCTCGGGTCGCAACGCCTTCCATGATCATAACGTGCCCTAACTGCACCACGCGCTATTCGCTGCCACAGGACAAGATCAAGCCGGATGGGCAGAAGGTGCGCTGCGCCAAATGCGGCACGGTCTGGCATCAGGCGCCCGAGGACGAGCCCCTGGCGCTGACGGTCGAGGACCAGGTCGCGCCGCCGACGCCTGAGCCGGCCTGGGCGCCCGCGATGCCGGCCGAACCGGCCCCAGCGGCGGTGCCGCCGATCGTGCCGTCCTCGGCCGAGCCGGCGCCGCCGGCGGTTCCGCCCGCGCCCGAGCCGCCTCCACCCGCCGCGCCCGTCACGGCCGCGGATTCCGTGCCGCCCGTCGCACCGCCCGAAACCTCCGCCGTTCCGCCGCCCGGCGGTTTCGCCCAGTTCCACGTCCCGTCGGCGAACGAGCAGGATGTCCCGGGCCGGGGCCGCAAGATCGCCATCGCGGTGGTCATCCTCGTGGTCCTGGCGCTGGGCGCGTTGATCCTGTTCCGGCAGCAGGTCCAGGAACTGACGGGCATCCAGCTGATGCCCACCGCCGCGCCGAAATCGGTCGAGACAGCCGCGGCGCCCGCCGCGCCGGCCAAGCCGGTCGAGGCCGCCGCGCCGCGGCCGCCCGAGCCCATGACGCTCAGCCTCGAGGAGGTCGAGTCCTATACCGAGGAAACCGAGGGCATCAAACGTCTGGTGGTCAAGGGCGTGATCTCGAATTTCGGCGACAGGGAGCAGGTCGTGCCGAAAATATCGTTCGAGCTGCGGGACAAGGACGGCAACCGGCTGGACCTGTGGGTCTTCGATCCGCCGCAGCCCCGGCTCGCGCCGCATCTGAAGATCAATTTCGAGAAGAGCCGGGAGTTGCCGCCCCAAGCGCTGTACGACCTCAATCCCGCATTCTACGACGAGGCGAGCCAGCAGCCCGCCACACCCGAGGCCACCACGGCTGGTACGGCGACGGGCAGCGGATCCGCGACGACGACCGGAGCACCGGCCACGTCACAGCCTGCCCAGGCGCCCGCCACCCAGCCTGGAACGTCGAAGCCTGGAACGTCGAAGCCTGCGACATCCGCGCCAGCGCCTTCCAAGCCCGCCGCCCCGCCAGCCGGCAGGCCGCCGGCTTCGCAGCAGACACCGGCACCCAGCGAATAGGCCTGCCGCTCGGGTCCGGGCCGGTCAGGCTTTTCGCGCAGTAACGATCCAGGCGCCGGCATCGAGCATGACGCCGTCCTTGGTGTGATGCCGGGCGAGCGCGGCGCGCACCGCGTCACGGGCCGTGGCGCACACCTCGTCCGACGCATCCTTCAACAGCGCCGTGGCCGGTCCCAGCTGCAGGCTGAAATCCACCGCGTCGTCGAGCACCAGCATGCCGCCGAGCGCCACCCTGGTGTCGAACGGCTCGACGGCGATGTCGGAGAAGCCGGCCTCGGTCAGGATGCGGCGGACCCGCTCGGCATCGGCAAAGGAGAAAGGCCCCGGATCCTCGGGGCCCATGGGCGGCGGCGGCGCCACGAGCGGCAGCACCGCCTGCATCTGGATCGACACCCACTGGTTCTTCGGCAACGCCTGCCAGCAGGCAAAGGCAAGGCGCCCGCCCTGACGAAGCGCCGCATGGACATTGGCGAAGGCGGTTGCCGGATTGCGGAAGAACATCACCCCGAAGCGCGAGAACGCCAGATCGAAGCTGTCACGGTGGAGCGGTCCGGCCTCGACATCGGCGATCTCGAAGAACACGTTGGTCAGCTCGGTCTGCCCGGCCATGTACTCGGCACGCGCCAGCATGGGCTCGGAAATGTCGACACCGACCACCTCGCCGGTAACACCCACCGCCATCGCCAGATCGATAGAGGTGTCGCCGCAGCCGCAACCGATATCGAGCACGGCGTCGCCGGCCTTCACACCGCTGCGCCGCATGGCTTCCTCGCCGAACGGCTTCAGCATCGTGTCGAGCGCGTTCTGGTAGCGAACGAATTTTTCGCCCCCCTCGCCGTTCCAGAATTCGATCTGGTCGGCGTTCGGGCCTTCGGCGACGAGCTTTTGCATTCGGTTCTCCTGCACTCCCCGCCCCGAGTATGGGATGGCGGGTCTTCCGGCGCAACACGAGTGGACCTGGTCGCCCGCGCGCCATACAAAGGTGCCGAGGGGAGACGGCATGAAAACCGGAACGGTCACCAGCGCGGACGGCACCAGCCTGTTCTACCGGGATACGGGCGGCCACCTGCCCGCCATCGTGTTCATCCACGGCTTCCTGCAGAACAGCCTGTCCTGGCAATACCAGCTCGCCGACGAGGCCTTGAGGGCGAACTACCGGCTGATCGCGTTCGATCTGCGCGGCCATGGGCGCTCGGAAAAACCCGATGCGCCGGAGGCCTATCTCGACTCGCGGCGCTGGGCCGACGACGTCTCGGCCGTGCTCGACGAACTGGCCGTCGACAAGGCCGTGCTGGCCGGCTGGTCCTATGGCGGCTACGTGATCTCGGACTATTTGCGCGCGTATGGCGACGCGCGGCTGTTCGGCCTGGTGATGGTGGGGACCAGCCTGTGGCTGGGCGGCGAAGAGTCGATGCGCATCCTGGCGCCGGAGGTGGCGGGCATCTTCCCCAGGCTGGTGTCGAGCAAGCCGGAGAAGAACATCCCGGCGCTCGAGAAATTCGCCCGCAGGCTGAGCCACGATCCACTGCCCGACCCGCTTTATTACGAATGTCTGGGCTATGCGGCGGTGGTGCCGCCGGCGGCGCGCTTCAACATCCTGCACCGGGCGGCGGACAACACGCCGCTGGCCTTAGACACGCAGGTTCCGGTGCTGGTGCCGCATGGCGACGCCGACGAGCTGATGCCGCTGGTCGCGGGCCGCCATATCGCCGCGTCGTTTCCGCGCGCCCGGCTCTCGGTCTACGAGGGCATCGGCCATGCGCCGTTCCTCGAGGCGGCCGACCGATTCAACCGCGAGCTGTCCGATTTCGCGGAAGCCGCCATCTATCAGGGATGATCCCATGAGCAAGCCCATCCGCCTCTATCTGATCCGTCACGGCCAGGCCACCGGCGGCTGGGACCAGGACATGGACCCAGGCCTGAGCGCGCTGGGCTGGGAGCAAGCCAGCGAGGCCGCCGACAAGCTCGAGGGCCTCGGCCCGCTGCCCATCGTTTCGAGCCCCATGCGCCGCACCCAGGAAACCGCGAAACCGTTCTCGCAGCAGTGGAAGGCCGAGGCGCGCATCGAGCCGCGCATTTCGGAAATTCCCTCGCCCAGCGAGGACCTCGAGGCGCGCAGGGAATGGCTGGCCGGGGTCATGGCCGGCAAATGGAGCGATCCGGCCGCCCAGCAGGCTGGCGGGCACGATTTGCAGGCCTGGCGGCGGGGCGTGATCGAGGCGATCGGCGAGGCCACCGAGGACACCGTGTTCACCAGCCACTTCATCGCCATCAACGTGGTCGCCGGCCACCTGCTGGGCGACGACCGTGTGGTGGCGTTCCGACCGGACAATTGCTCGATCACCATCGTCGAGAACGACGGCGGTACACTGCGCCTCGTCGAACTGGGCCGCGAGGCGGTTACCGAGGTTCGCTGAAGCCTATCCTTCGCCGCTATTCACCCAGTCGATGCCCTGCGGATGTTGCGGCAGGCCGTCGGTGATCTCGAACCACGGCGCCTTGTCGGCGACGTGGACATGCAGGCCTGGGCGGACGCCGGGATCGTCGTCGAGTGCGCCGAGCGGCAGGCCGTAGACGTCCGGCGCGAAGGAGAACCGGCTGAGCAACGGCGAGCCGCAGCGGGAGCAGAAGCCGCGCTCGGTTCCCGGCGAGGATTCGTACCAAGTGACCAGCGCGTCGCCCGCCGTCCAGCGGAAGTCGGCGGCCCTCACGCCCGCGCGGCTACGGAACGCGGTGCCGTGAGCCTTGCGGCACATGGAGCAGTGGCAGAACAGCGGGCGCTCGAGCGGTCCGTGGACCTCGTATGTCACGCAGCCGCACAGGCAGCTTCCCCGAAGCATCCGATTCTCCATCTCCGCGCCGAAATCCGCCGCCGAGCATAGGCCGCGCGCGGATCGGGGCAAACACCATTGCCAAACCTGCCGTCTCCGGGCTTCAATGGCCGCTCATCGGGGAGACGACCATGAGCGAACGTAAAGGGATGCCCGGGCTTCGCGGCGTCGAGCATATCGGCATCACCGTGCCGGACTTCGACGAGGCCTACGACTTCTTCGTCAACGTGATGGGCTTCGAGCCCTTTTACCGGCACGGTCCGTACAAGGGCGACTGGATGGAAAGCACGCTGAACGTGCACCCAGAGGCCGAGATCCGGCGTGTGCAGCAGCTGTGCGGCGGCGCCGGGCTGAACATCGAGCTCTTCGAATACGCCTCGCCGGACCAGAAGCAGAAGATGCCCCGCAACACCGACTGGGGCGGTCACCACATCGCCATCTATGTCGACGACATGGACGCCGCGGTGGCGCATCTGAAGGCCAATGGCGTCCGGGTGATGAAGGGCGGCGATCCCGGCCCGGAAATCGCCAGCGGCCCAGAGGCCGGCGCGCGCTCGTGCTATTTCCTCACACCATGGGATTTCCAGATGGAACTGATCTCCTACCCGCGCGGCAAGGCCTACGAGAAGGATTACCAGAGCCGGCTCTGGGATCCGCGGAATCCGGGAGCCTGACGATGGCGGGACGGGTCGAGGGCAAGGTGTGCGTCGTTACCGGCGGCGCGATGGGTCTGGGCGAATCCGACTGCCGCCTGCTGGCGCGCGAGGGCGGCAAGGTGATCGTCGCCGACATCGCCGACGAGAAGGGCAAGGCGCTGGCCGCCGAGATCGGCGCCGAATACTACCACCTGGATGTCACGAAGGAGGCCAACTGGGTCACCTTCCTCGCCCATGTGAAGAGCAAATACGGCAAGCTCAACGTGCTGGTGAACAATGCCGGCATCGTCATCCCGGCCACCGTCGAGACCTGCACCGAGGAACAGTGGCGCGCGGTCAACGCGGTGAGCACCGACGCGACGTTCTACGGCATGAAGCACGCCATTCCGCTGATGCGCGAAAGCGGCGAGCCGTGCTCGATCATCAACATGTCGTCCATCGCCGGCATCGTCGGCGTGCCCTACGTCTTCGCCTATGCGGCGGCGAAGGGCGCCATTCGGCTGATGAGCAAGGCGGCGGCGGTCCACTGCGCCCAGAACGGCGACAAGATCAGGGTCAATTCGATCCATCCAGGCGGGATCGTCACGCCGATGACCATGGCGGTCGGCAAGCAGGTCGCCGAGGCGATCGCCGCGGACCCGCGCAACAAGCCCTCGGTGCGCGGCACCCGGCCGGGCGAGCCCGACGACATCGGCTACATGGTGCTCTATCTGGCGTCGGACGAAAGCAAGTACACCAACGGCGCCGAGATGATAGTCGACAACACGGTCACCTCGATGGAAGGCATCGTTCCCTGACGTTCTCGCGGCGGCGCCGGCCTTTTGGCGACCGCCGGCCTCTTACTCGGCGACCGCCGGCGCGCCCTTGCGGCGCGCCTCGAGCTGCGCGCGCACGTCGGCATGCACTTCCTCGGTGATCGGGTATTTCCAGGCAACGGCGCCCGCCGCCAGGAAGAACAGCGACGGCACCAGCGCGAACATCAGCTTCAGGCCTTCGATCTGCTCCGGGCCGTTTGTGAGAACCTTGGGATCGAAGCCGAACCAGGCGAGCCCCATCAGCGCCAGCCAGCCGGCCAGCGACGACGCGGCTTTCTGCGTCACTGACCAGACAGAGAAGTAGAGCGCCGCGCGATCCTCGCCGCTGTTGAGCGAATCTACATCGATCACGTCGGCCTTCATGGAATTCGGCAGCGCGGCGAACGCGCCGGCCGCGATGCCCGAGAGGGCCGTCATCGGCAGCATCCACCAAAAATCGCCCTGCCCGAGCAGCAGATAGAACGGATTGACGACGCTGATCAGGATGAAGCTGTAGATCCAGGCCTTGTGCTTGCCGACGCGCTGCGACATCCACACCCAGAGCGGCACCGCCGCCATGTTGCAGATGTAGAACACGGTGAGCATGTAGATGCCCATCTTCTGCTCGCCGACCACATGGCGAATGTAGAACAGGTAGAGCGTGGTGGTGATCGACAGCGCCGTGAAGCCGAGCAGGAACGCGAAGACCAGCCGCAGGAACGGGCCGTTGGCGAACATCACCTTCAGGCCCTGCATCATCGGCATCACCGAGCGGATATAGTTCTGCTTCTCCGGCACCTGCGTCACCGTCAGCAGGATGCAGATCGGGATCAGCACGACGACCAGGATGCCGACCAGCTTCAGCGTCTCGCCCGTGCCGCCGTAGCCGAAGATGGCCAGCGCGAAAACCGGGAGCAGCTGGGCCATCAGCTGCCCGATGACGCCCGCCATCGACCGCCAGCCGGTGACCACCGAGCGTTCGTGGAAGTCGGAGGTCAGCTCCGCCGCCCAGGCGTAATAGGGGATCAGCAGCATGGACCAGCCGATCCACATCAGCATGATCCAGCCGGTGAGATACCAGATGGTCGCATCGGGCGGCGGCAGGAAGAGCATGTAGAACGACACCGCGAGGATCGGCGCCGAGGCTAGGATCCAGGGCCGCCGCCGGCCCCAGCGCGAGGTGCTCATATCGCTGAAGCGGCCGATCAGCGGGTCGATCAGCAGATCGAGCAAACGGGTGACCAGCAGGACGTTCGCCACCATCACCAGGTCCAACCCCAGGTCGCTGGTGTAGAAATTCGGCAGGAAAACGGCCAGCGGGATGAGCGACATCATCACCGGCAGGTCGGTCAGGCCGTAAAAGAAGATCGTCTTCTTGCTGAGTTTCCGGCCCTCGGGCGCGGCGGCATCCGTGTTCGACATCGTATATTTCTCCCCGGTAACAAGTTTGACGGGAGGTTTCCGGATTGCCAAGCCGGAAAGCGCCGTTGCGCGCGACGGCGCCGCTGTTACAGTTCGGGTGCCGCGCCGGGGAAGATGCGGTGAAACAGGGGAAAGACCATGATCAAGAGCTTCGGCATGCTGCACAAGCGCGGCGACATCACCCAGGAGCAGTTCCACGCCCACTGGCGCGGGCCGCATGCCGACCACGCGGTGAAGCTGGTGCCGGTGATGCGGCGCTACGTGCAGAACCACCGCGCCGCCACGCCCTATCCGGGTTTCCAGCCACCGTCGGACGGCTGCCCCGAAGTGTGGCTGGACGATCTGGCCGCCGCCCACCGGCTGACCAGCATGCCGCAATACATGAACGGTGCCTTCATCGACGAACCGGCCTTCATGCGCGTCCGATCGTCGGGCGTTCTGTTCCATGAGAAGGTGATGATCGAGGGCCCGAAGCTGGCCCGCGACGCGCGGCCGGTCAAGGCGCTGTTCTTCCTGAAGCGGAACCCCGGCGTCAGCCACGCCGCGTTCCTCGAATTCTGGCTCGAGCGCGGCGCGCCCGTGTTCACCGGCGGCGCGAAACTGCAGCGCTGGGTGAAATCACCGGTCGTCGGCGAGGCCTATGCTGGCAGCGATCCCATGTATGACGGCGTCGAGGAGCTGTGGTGGCCCGACAAAGCCGCCCAGGAACAGGACGCGGCGGCCCCCGCCGACCGCACCGTCGAGAACTTCGTCGACCGCGGCGCCACCCATGCCATGTTCGTCGACGAGAACCGGGTGGTCTGGGAAGGATAAGTCCGCGCCTGCTCCGCTTCCCTCGGGGGCTACTCTTTCGGCAGCAGGCTGTGCAACGCGCCGCTCGCTTCCAGCGCGCTGACCGCCTCGGCGCTCAGGCCGGCCTCCAGCAGGACCTCGCGGTTGTGCTGTCCAAGGCCTGGCGGATCGAGGCGCACCGAGGCGGGCGTCGCCGCGAACTTCACCGGCTGGCGCATGGACCGGTAGGCGCCCTCCGTCGGATGCTGGCGCTCCTCGAAGAATCCGACGCTGCTGAGATGCTCCTCGGTCTTCAGGTCCTCGACCCGGTTCACCCGCATCACCGGGATGTCCTGCTCCGTCAGCAGCGTCATCCACTCGTCGCTGGTGCGGGTCGCGGTGACGTCCGAGAGCAGGCCGTACAGTTCGCGGAAGTGCCGGGCGAGACCGCCCATGGTCTGCAGGCGCGGATCGTCGTCGGTAATCGGAATGCCGCCGATCCGCAGCGCCTGGCGCCACTGGTCGGTGGAATAGGGCATGATGCAGATATAGCCGTCCTTGGTACGATAGGGCTTGCGGTTGATGTTGATGATCCGGTGATAGCCGTAATCGCCCAGCGGCGGCTCCCAGGTGTGGCCGTTCATGTGCTCGATCATCAGGAACGAGGCGAAGCTCTCCAGCATTGGCACTTCGACGAACTGGCCCTCGCCTGTCCGCTCGCGGTGAAAGAGCGCCGCGAGCGTCGCGTAGGCGGCATGGAGGCCGGTGGTCTTGTCGGCCGCCAGCGTGGCGATGTAGCGCGGCTCCTCGTCCGGGTCCATCAACCGGTTGAGACTGACCGCGCTCGATGCCGCCTGCACAAGGTCGTCATAGGCGGGGCGCCCTGCAAAGGCGCCGTCGCTGCCGAAGCCGACGCAGTGGACATAGACGATGTCGGGCTTGATGGCGCGGACGGCGTCGTAGCCCAGCCCGAGACGCTCGATGGCCTCCAGCCGGACATTGTGCAGGAACACGTCGGCGCTCCGGATCAGCTCGACCAGCGCCTCGAGCGCGCCGTCCTTCTTGAGGTCGAGGCACAGCGAGCGCTTGTTGCGGTTGCAGTTCATGAAAATGGGCGAGAAGCCGGGATGCGGCGACGGTCCCGCCCAGCGGGTCATGTCGGCCTTGGGCGATTCCACCCGGATCACATCGGCGCCAAGGTCGCCCAGGATCTGGCCGGCATAGGGGCCGAGCAGCACCGTCGACATGTCGATGACCTTCACACCGTCCAGCGGCCCACGTTTCACGTCGCTCATTGTCTTCCTCTGATCGTTGGTCGCGGCGATATTGCCGGGACATGGACGGCTGAAAAAGCCCCTTGTTGATTCATCATTCGTTCAATCTCGGCCCTAGGTGCCTTCCGGGAAGCGTGGCAGGATGTCGTCATGCGGGAGGAACTGGACCAAGCCATCGACGGGCTGCTGGGGTGCAGGGAACTTGTGGACGGAGCCTACGCGCTGCGCCGTCTGGGCGACCTGCTGGCTTTCCGCTGGGTCGCCGCCTGCGCCGACTGCTCGTCCACCGGCGTCATCGTCACCGAGGACGGCGTCCTGCTTCCCCGCATCTTCGGCTGGGATCAGAGCTTCATCGACCTGTGGGGCGACAAGCGGCTGAACCTGTCCGACCCGGTGGGCCAGACCTGCCGCTTCGCCACGCGCCCCTTCGCCTGGTATTCGGGCAGCGCCTGGGACCGTTGGCCGTCGTTGACCTCGGCGCAGCGCCGGGTGCTCGAGGCCATGCGCCGCCACGGTATCCACTGCGGCATCGCCGTGCCGGTACATCGCCCAAGGGGCCGGGTGGCGTGGATCGCGCTGGTACATGACCGCGAGCGCGGCGACCTGCCCGAGTTGCTGCGTCAGCATTCCGGCCAGTTCATGCTGTTCGGCAGCTATTTCATGGACCTCGTCTATCACGACCAGGGTGAGGACCCGAGGGACGCCGACCTGACAACGCTGAGCGAGCGCGAGATGGAGTGCCTGACCCTCGTGGCGCGCGGCAAGACCGACCTGGAAATCGGCGAGATTATGGGCCGCTCGCCCACCACCGCGCGCTTCCATGTGGAAAAGGCGATCAGGAAGCTGGGCGCGACCTCGCGCACCCAGGCGGCCGCGCGCGCGTCCCAACTGGGGCTGATCGGCCCGGTGGTCTGAGCCTGATCGCTTACTTGTCCGGCGGGGTGAAGTGGCGGATGCGGATGGGGTCCGTCTTGCCGTCCCAGGCCTCGTGCAGGTCCTTCCACTCCTTGAACGAGGCGCGGACCTGGGGGTTGTCCTGGTACAGCTCGACGAAGCAGCCGAACAGGTGGCGCGCGTCCATGTAGGCGACGCGGGCGGACGAGAACAACTCGGTCACCGACTCGCAGCCCACCGCCTCGAACCGCTTCTTCTCCTCTTCGATGTCCGGCACCAAGATGGCGAAATGGTGGAAGCCCTGCTCGCCGCGCTTGAACATGTCGCCGTAGCAGGACGGCTCGTCATTGTGGACCTGTATCAGTTGGATATGGGCCGGGCCGGCCTGGCCGAAGGCATAGGACACATCCACGTCGCAGGGCTTGCCGCGATAAACGGTGTCGCGCGACTTGTGGTGCGGCATCAGGAAGAACGGCCCGGCGCCGACCATGTCGACCCAGCGCATGCACGCCGCCTCGATATCGTCGACCACATAGGCGTATTGCTCGATGGGATAGCGGATCAGGCTCACGGATAGTCTCCCCTTTCAGACGTGACAACGGGCGGCGGATCGCTCCGCCGCCCGTCCAAAGTCTAACCCGGCGACTTACTCGGCCGCCATCGCCTGATGCTGGCGCAGGCGCTCGTTGGTGTCGTTCGGGTGGATCCACTGGTCGGTGAGCACCGGATCGGCCCGCAGATGGGCCGGAATCTTGTTCTCGCCGATCACGTGATCCATGTTCTGGTGCGCGTGGTAGATGCGCGCTTCCTGGTAGCAGAGCGGCACGCCCTTGAACGCGTAGCTGTCCACCGACTTCTGGATCCAGTCGCCGAACTGGGTATCCTCGGTGATGACGATATTGAACCACTCGATCTGCTGGCGCCATTCGGCCGGCACCGGGCCCGTGCCCCAATCGGCGCCGAACCACCAGATCTCGTACTTGGTCTCGCGCAGGCCCTGCGGCCAGAAGTTCAGCACCGGGAACAGCATCGGACCCAGCGGCGACACCCAGTTGGGCTCGATGTGATAGGACTGGGTGCAGGTGCGGCCGATCTCGCCGACGGTCTCGATCTGCGGCAGATGGGCGTTCTTCGCCACGTAGGATGAGCGGGTGTTGCCCTCGCGGCCCGGCGCCACCATGCGCGAATGGCCGCCCGGATATAGCGTGTTCACGTTGCCGCGATAATCGAGCGACAGGTCCGCCGTCTGCGGGTGGATCGACTTGACGTGGTAGACCTCCATGTTGGCTTCCATGGCGATCTTCCAGTTGCAGTGCAGGTCCCACACATACCGGTCGACGAGGCGCAGCTTGTCGAACTGGAACTCGGCCAGCTCGTCATAGACCGGGCCCATATACTCGCGCAGCGAGGGCGCGTCCTCGTTGAAGTTGAGGAAGATGAACTTGCCGTAGCGCTCGAGGCGCACCGGATAGAGGCCGCGCTCCTCGAAGTCGAAATCGACGAAATCGCGCTTGTCGCGGATGCTCATCAGCGAGCCGTCATGGGCATAGACCCAGCCGTGATAGCCGCAGGCCAGGCCGTGCGGGGCATTGCCGAACTGCTCGGTCACGACCGGCGCGCCGCGGTGGCGGCAGGTGTTGTAGAAGGCGCGGACCTCGCCATCCTTGCCATGCACGATCACGACCGGCTGGCGCGCCATGTCCCACAGCTTGTAATCGCCTTTGTTCGGGATCTCGTCGAGATGCGCGGCGAGCATCCAGACCTTGCTCCAGTAGTGCTGGGTCTCGAGCTCGAAGAACTCCGGGTCGTTGTAGCGGCCGGCCGGCAGGTCCGGGAATTTGGGGAAGCCCGCGGGGGCGCCCTTGCGCTTGAACTCGAAATCGATCTGTTGGCGGATCTCGTGGATCTGCTGTTCCGTCAGCATGGCGTTCTCCTGGCTGGGCGTATTATGCGCTCGTGCATCTTTTACACGGTTTCGTCAGTCTCAACCAGCTTTCGGCGTCAGCCGAAGCGGCAGTCTGGTGGGGCCCCGCAGCGCGAAGCTCGGGTGGTAGTGGATATCGGAGGGCGGCACCGCCAGCTCGAAACGGGCGAAGCGGTCGAGGAAGGCGCGGAAGCTGACCAGCATCTCGGCGCGGGCAAGCTGCGAGCCGACGCAGTGATGAATGCCCGAGCCGAAGGCGATGTGGGCGCCATTGTTCTTCCGCTCGATGTCGAAATCCTCGGGATTGGCGAACTTGGCTTCGTCGCGGTTGCCCGCTGCGTAGCGGATCATCACGGTCGCGCCCTTGGGGATGCGCACGCCGCCAAGCTCGGTGTCTTCCGTCACGTAGCGGAACAGTCCCTGAACCGGCGACTCGACCCGCAGGATCTCCTCGACGAATTTGGGCAGCAGGTCCGGGTTGGCGCGCAGCCGATCCTGCAGCTTCTGGTCCTCGGCAAGGCGCTGCAGGCCGTTGGCGATGCCATTCGTCGTGGTCTCGTTGCCGGCGACCAGGATCTGCTCGACGATGGACAGCACTTCCTTGTCGGTCAGCGGCCGCTCGCCCTCATAGGTGGCCTGCACGAGGTCGCTCATGATGTCGTCGCGCGGCGCGGCGCGGCGCTCGGCCATGCGGGCGATCATGTAGTGCTGCATCTCGACCACCTTTTCGGCGGCGTCGATCAGCACCTCGTCGGGCACCTTCATGCCGAGGCCGATCACCCAGGCGTCGGACCATTCCTTGAATTTCTGGAAGTCCTCGCGCGGCACGCCGAGCTGGTCGGCGATGACGTACATCGGCACCGGCACGGCGAGGTCGGCGACGGCGTCGCAGATGCCGTTGCCGGCGAATTTGCCGATCAGGTCGTCCACCACCTCGGTGATGTAGGCTTCCATCTGGCGGATGCGGCCGGCACGGAAGGCGTCGTTGACCAGACCGCGATAGACCGTGTGACCGGGCTGGTCGTTGTTGACGATGGTCGGCATGAACCGGCCATAGCCCTTGTCGTTGATGATGCGCTCGGCTTCCTCGCAATAGAGGCCGGCACGGCGGCCGGCGGGCGCGAGATTCGAGTACACCCGGTTGTTCTTCATCACCTC
>VFQP010002023.1_pt1 | contig 24117 bp, 23 predicted proteins | sample 3512351 | NCBI WGS metagenome assembly VFQP01 (sample SAMN10412372, study PRJNA504923) | tailings metagenome | isolation source: Relicate 1 Philex TSF1 revegetated site | place: Philippines: Tuba, Benguet | collected 2017-08-29
GCCGCGACAGGATCACGGCGTCGCGGCAGGCGGTGCAGGTGCGGAACACGGCCATCATGCCGTGGCGCGCGGGGCTGTCCTTGCCTTCCTCGTAGGGCTTGAGCTGCGCGCTGACGTGCGTGGCCAGCTTGTGCAGCCACAGGTTGGGCAGCGAGTCGGGCTGCAGGGCTGCGGGGGTGGTGGTGCCGCTCTGCACGGTGAGCTGGCCCAGGGCGCCTGCGCAATGCAGAGGCGGGGCGGGAGGTGCGCGCGCAGGTTGGCGGCCCGTTCACAGAAGCAGTGCTCACATCGGCAGGTCATGATGCCAGCCGTCTCCAGCATGCTCTTCGCGGCCGCATTGTCGCGTTGTGCTGGCTGCTGGCGCGCGATCAGGCCAACGCCGCCCGAACGGGCCGACACGTGCGCTCGGCCCGCCTGCCCCTCCCCTGGCCGTGACACATGAGGCCACTCACGCGTGAGCTGCTCATCCTCCCGCATGGCGGCTCCTGAGCTCTCTGGCGTGGGCGCGCGCTGCATCTTGCCCGGTGCTGTGTGGCGAGCGCGCGATCGAAGAGAGAAGCGAAGAAGCGGCGAAGCGTCGCTGGTGTGAAAAGGCTGTGTGTGCGTGTGCTCCTCTGGATTGCGCGCGTCGTCTCGCTGCGCTTGCTCTGTTCGCGCGATGCAGCTCCAAGCCCCCAAAGTGCCCATGCGCTCGCGAGCACCACGCGCGGAGCGGCGCCAGCAGCAGCAGCAGGGCGCACGTGCAGGGGACGCGGCAATGCACTTGTGGGTGTGCCACGGCGATGTCCCTGTGGCGAGCAACAGGGTGCAGCGCGCAGCCTTGCCGCCACCCGACGGCGGCAGGCGCAGGGCGGCGTGGGCGTTTGGGCGCCGGCGGGAGATGGGAGGCGGCACTCAAGGAAGCCCTTAAGGCTCTGCAGTGGTGCTCGTGCTCTGCTCATGCGTGACGCAGTTGTGCTCACGCGTCGCACCGTGACGCAGTTGGCGGCGTGCGCTGTGCTGCACCACCCAGCCGGCAAGCTCCAAGCAATGGCTGCGCAGCGCTGCCGGCGTGTTGCAGGTGAGAGGCGGGCCGAAGGTGAGAGGCGGGCGCCGCAGACCGTCGAGCGGACGATCCGCTCGCGCACGTGCGTGGGCCACTCGAAGCCACGCGAGGCCACTCGACACGATGCTGAGATCGAGGCGCCCTGGCGCACGCACTGCTCGGCGTGGCTGGGCGTTGTCCGCCTGGGGCGTTGTCCGGCACTCGCCCGGCACTCACCGTGCAGCATCGGATCCGCACCGTTGCCCGCGCGAGTGAGCACGCACAGGCAACGGGCGCCCTGGCATACTTAATGGCCAGCCCTGCGTCGCCCATGGCACAGATCTCCTCCTTCTTCAGCGCACCACACGCCTTCTTCAGCGCACCACACGCTTGCTCACATCTACGCAAAGAAGATGCGGGCCCGCTGCTTCCTGCCAGTGGCGCTGGCCGTCCTGGTCCTGGCGCTGGCGCGAGGCTCCAATGCCCAGCTGACCCGCCGGGCCAACCGAGAGCCCTACCGGGCCGGCGAGACCTGTGAGTCCGGGCAGCAGGCCGCTCCAATTGGGGGCAGGGAGGCCCTGGAAGAGGCGTGGAAGGGGCGCTTTTCACCCCAAGAGATCCAGCCAGCACTCCATCGCTTCATGCGTGTCTTCTGTGGTGACAACAACCGTGTGCACGTGCAGGCCGTGCGTACATCGGCGCGTTCATCCTGCAAAATCAGGCAGGTTGGGGAAGCGGGGAGGTTTGCGGGCTCCAGTGGAGCACGCCTCCGACGCCAGCTTGGTAGGCTGGGGCCGGCAGCGCCACACCAGCGACGCACGTGCGGTGCGCCGCGCCTGCCTTCGCGCCTGCGCAGGGCTTCTTGAACCCCAGCACCACGGAGAACGCCGTGGACTGGGTGCGCCGGAGCAGCCTCGCCTCGGACACGTGGTGGCAGTTTGAGTACCAGTTCGTGAGCAACTCGTCGTGCCGCCCGCCCAGCTACGTCACGGGCATCACCAAGTGGTCGTGCGCGTACATCAGGTGAGGGCCCGCACAGCGGCGTTGGGGTGCGCCAATTCAACAGCCAGGCGCGCATCTCTCACACTCGCACGCTGCTGCTGCGCGCCCTGCATGTGCTCCTGCTGAAGGCTGCTCTTCCACGGCGTCATGGTGGGCTACCTGGGCGAGCGCTTCAACCCCGGCCGCGAGCCCAACAACGTGCGCTGGATCTCCAGCTCGCGCGTCATGTACACCGTCATCGACCGCACCGTTGTGTGAGTGCTGCTGACGGCACGGCCGGCTGCGAACGTCAGCACAGCAGCAACGGCGCAGCTAGCGAGTGGCCGGTCATGTCCCACCACAGCAACCCTCCCAACCTCCCCCACCTGACGGGTCAGTGGTGGTGAACCACAGCCGCGCTGACTGACCGACGCTGACGGTGCGTCGCTTGCCTTTGGCACTCACGCAGGGGCTCACGTGACTTTGAGCCGTCGTGGCAGCTCATCTCCAGCGCCACGTCACGCTGCTTTGAGCTCCCGGGCAACAATGCCAACACGGTCCGCACCCGCGCCTATGCCAGCGGGGGCCGGTGCATGGGGACTGGGACCTCTGGGTGGCGGCAGTTCACCGTCACGGGCCAGACGCCGTGCGCCACCTGGAACTTCTAAGCAGGTTGAGCTGGCGCACGTTCGCCTGGCCTCGGAGCCGCGCACGTGGTGGCGGTCCCGCGTGGTCATGGCGGCGGATGCTGAGCAGGTTGCTCGTTGCTCGCCGAATTGGCCGTGTCCTGCCGTGTCACAGCGCTGGGTGCCAGTCTGCCATTGATTACACGCCTCTTTGCCAAAGCCAAACAGCATTCCGACGTGTTACGAAAACTTGTGACGCACGCGCCTGGGCTGCTCCTTCCTGCTCAGTGCGAGCAGCCATCCCAACCATGCAACTTACACACACCACACGAGACTTCCTGAGCAAATAGATGATGGAAACGTGGTCGTGCGCAGCCAACGGCGTGAGCGCAGGGCGGCATGGGGCAAAGATGGCGCACGCACAGCATCAAGTCCTGCAGGGAGCGGGACCCTCTGACGGCGGGCGAGCGAGGTCACGCCCAGATGGCCAGCAGCGACATGCACGCCGCGCCCAGCCACATGGCCACGTGGCACGCCACCAGCAGCCACCCCTGGGCCGGCGCCACCACCAGCTGCGCCTCAGCCTGCCCGCCCTGCTCCTCGTCTGCCTCGCCGCCCTCTGCCGGCAGCGCAAGGTGCTTGGCGCCCTTTGCGCTGCGGGGCGACTCGAGCGCGCTTCCGTCTGCGGAGTCAGGAAAAGAAACGCACAAAGGAAGGGGGCGCCGGTGGGCGCGGGTGTAGGAAAGCAGGGCCGTGCGACCCCTGGACCGGACTGACTCGTCAGGTGCGAGCCGCGCCCTTCTGCTCACCGTCTGCTGCCGCCGGCATGACCAGCTCGCGGCGGCTAAAGTCCTCGGCCACCAGCTGCACCAGGGAGATGTAGAGCAGCATGCCCGCCGACACGGCGTTGAACACGCCCTGCGTGAGGGCAGAGGGGTTGGCGAGACGGGCAGCGTGCCGTGAGCGCTGGACAATGCGCCGGCAAAAGGGATCTGGGCTGTTTGCGGTGGCATGCCGATCTTGCGACAGAACAGAGACTTCAGCGGTGGACGCCGGGCGTGGGGCCAGCGCTGGGATGTGCAGGGCGGCCGCATCAAGAGGCGAGGGGCCAGCCTCCTTCCGCGTGGCTGCTGAAAGCCCCGGCAGCACGTGATTGACGCTCACCTGGGTGGCGGCGGCCTGCGTGCTGGCGGGGTCGTAGCTGCCCGACACGGCGATGCCAATGGCGATGCCGATGGGGCACGTGAGGCTGTAGGCCACAATCATGGCCACGGCTGCGGCAGCGCGTGCAGGGCGCAGGGTGGCACACAGCAGCGAAATCAAGGGTGGGCGCGCGGTGCGGTGCTGCGGCGCAACGTGCAGCAGCGAGGCGCAGAGGGCGCGTGGCCCCGCGCCGGCGAAAATGTCCACTCACCTTTCCACAGGCGGATGCGCGCGCGCATGATGAAGGAGGCCAGGGGGATGCCCTCGAGCCACTGGTGGAAGCACAGCGCCACCACCAGCCCACGCACCTGCGCACGCATGCGCGCGGGGAAGGCACACATGGACACACTGTGAGAGCGCGCGTGCATCTTGCATCAACGGAACAGGCCCGTGCCCATGGCTAGCAGCCCGCCCTTTGGTGACTGCGGCTCGTGCCACGTGGCGCGTGGGTGAGGGTCGGCAGGGGGGATCGCAGGCGCTGTGGCGGGTCGGCGCTGCTTCTGCTCGTGACCAAGGCCCAAGGCCTGGCGCACGCACCGTGGCCTTGCTGTCCGTGTCCACGCCCAGCGCCACGCCAATGATGACCGAGTGGAAGATGCACCCCAGCTCAAACAGCACCGCCAGCACCTGCAGCATGCGCACCCACCGCGGACGGACAGCGCAACCAAAGCGGCGTTCAGCACCTCCTTCCGCGGCGCTTGCCGCGTGCGCAGATATGCGGTTTGTGACATGGTCATCTGCATGCAAGAGATGGCTCCACCAGGTGTAAAGCTCAACACACTGCGCATGGTCACGGATGCCTGCGCCCCGCTGCTCAGCAGGCTTCCCCTGGCCACCCGCAGGACGCCGCAGAGGAGAAACGGCTGCGGGATGGCCCGCTCGGCACAACGGCGCGCCGCTCGCCTGCCCACGCTTCCTTTCCCCCGCCTCAGCACCCCAACCCACTCGGCCAGAGTCAGCGGGCGCGCAGCAGCAACAACGGCAGCAACGACAGCACCACCGTCCACTCGCCTGGTCGCGCACGTGCGGCGTGGGCGTGGCCTCCAGCGATAGGCGCGCCGAGCCCATGCACGCGTGCACGTGCGGGTCGCCCAGCTGCACCACGGCCTGCCGCTGGTGCTGAGGGTGCAGGTGCGGGTGGTGAGGGTGAGGGTGGTGCTGGGTCGGGTGGAGGTGCGCTGCCGGGGCCGTCCGCACCATCGGCCCGCCGCTGAGTGCGCCGGCGGAGGGCGGCGGAGCGGCAGTGGCAGTGGTCAGCGCCGCCGTGGTGTGGGCGGGCGGAGGCGGGCCGTAAGGAAGGTCGGGGTGGCCGCAGAGGGTCTCCTCGCTGGACTCGGCGATAGGCTGTGGCTTGGCAGAGGGCTGGTGCTTGCTGCTCAGCCGCTGCACCTGCGGGTTTTGCGTCGACGCAGGCAGGCGGTTGGCTGTTGGTTGGTCGCTCCCGCAGCACCACCATCAAGTGCAACGGCACGCTCCCTTGGTCCACGCTTGCCCAAAGCAACAGCGGCCTTGTCCAGGTGTGTGCAGGTGGCACACACTCCCACCCAGAGAGCCGCGCCGTGTCGCTCACCTGCTCTAGCCGCGTGGCGCGGCGGGCGTTGCGGTCGATCCACCACATGGCCGCCGACTCGAGCGCCACCATGAGCAGCGCGCCAAAGATGGCGCAGGGGCCTGCGTGCGCGCGTTTGGCGTGGGGGTGCGGTGGCAAGGTGGGCGGGCAGAAGAGCGTGCGAGTGATGGCACAGGGGCCTGCACACGTGCGTGTTTGGGGCGCAGCAAGGTGAGTGCGGGCGCCACCATGAGCAGCGCGTCAAAGATGGCGCAGGGGCCTGCGTGCGCGCGTGTGGGTTGGTGGGGGCGCAGTGGCAAGGTGAGCGGGCAGAAGAGCGCGCCGAAGATGGCGCAGGGGCCTGCAAGGGCACATGTGTGTGGGGTGGGGGCCGTGGCAAGGTGAGCGCAAGCGCCACCACGCACGGCGCGCCAAGCATGGAATCAGGAGCCTGCGCAGGTGCAAGCAGTGCCTTCTGTGGCTTCTGTTCCGCTGCCAAGCAAGGTGGCCTCTCAGCCCACGAGGGGGGACACGAGGCGGGACGCATGCGCCCGACGGCGGGACGATGCGCCGTTGGTTGCACGCGAAGACTGGCACAATGACCAACCTGCTGCGTTGTAGGGGTAGTCCGGGTTCATGAGCGGCACCAGCTTGTCAAAGTCCTCCACGGCGTCGGGGAAGACGTGCACGAGCGCCAGCGCCACGATGATGCCAGCCGACAGGGCCCGCAGCACCCGGGGCACCGGGTGCGACGCCGAGCGGAACACCTGCCGCATGGGGCGGAGCAGAGGTTGGATGCTCTCCCAGACTGCACGCGGGGGGCGACGCCGGCCGCGACAGCTGTCGTGGAACGCCGCAGTTGCCTGAGAACTCTCCCACTGCCCGCAAGCAGCTGGCCCACCACACATTCAATGCAGCGCGCCGCTGTTGTCCTGGTGAGCTCACCGGGAAGAAGAGGCACGGCAAGCTGCCAGCCAGCCCGGCCGCGAAGATGATGAAGACGGCCGCGATGCGCAGCCCCTTGGTCTCATCCTGGTTGTTGCCGTCGTCGACGATGTCCTCGCCGCCGTCCGACGTGCTCACGACCGCTGCGCCGCTCTGCTGCAGCAGCCGCCAAGCGCCCATGACCAGGTGCTGCTCCGCGATCATCTTTGCTGCGATCGACGCTACTCGCACTACTGGCAGCTGTGAGCGCCATCGCCTGCTTTTGTTCGCGGCCGTGTGCGTGGGATGGCGGCGGACGTAGGGAGGGGACGCGCTTTGCTCGTACCAGATGTCCTGCCGCACGTGCTCGTCCGGGTCGTCAAATCGTCGTCCCTCTTCCGCACGACTCTCTTTGCATGTGTACAAACATACAGACAACAGCAACCTGTCCTCAGGCGATGCACGCGCGCAGGCCGCGCTCCAGCTCGGCGCGGTCCAGCTTCCGCCCGATGAACACCACGCGGCTGGTGCGCTTCTCGCCCTTGCCCCACGGCCGGGGCCCAGGGGCCTTGCGGGGCCGCTTGGGCGCCGGGGGGCCGCCCGCCGCCGCCGCGGGGCCCTCGTCCTCCTGCTCGTCCTCGCCGTCCGAGTCGCCGCTGCTGCCAAAGCTCACGAGCATGTGCACGCCCTGGAACACGTACCTGCGCAAGGGCAGCGCGTGGAGGCAGCACGGCAGTTGGTGATGCACCGCTAGCTGGCTGGGTGCTGGCCCGACGGTCCATCAACGCGCGTGCCGGCAAGTCTCGCCCGATCGCGGTGTGCCACCCGGGCACGGGTGCGCCACAGCTTTGGTGCTCCGCCACTCGCTCGCTGCTTGCAGCCCGGTGGCGTCCGCTCTGGCCTGGGCTTCTGCCTCGTCTGCCTCGTCTGCCGACCCTTCATGCATTACGCCGCCTGTGGCCTGTTCCGTCGATGCACACGCTCGCAAAACCACCTGCGCACCTGCTGCTGGCCCCCTTGATGTTGAGCACGCCCTTGGACCTGAAGAGGTCGGCGCCGCGCTCCCTGAGCAGCGTGTTGAGCCAGGCCTGCAGGCGGTCGCCGTCCAGCGGCTGGTCCAGCGTGATGCCCACGCTCGTGACGGTCGAGTCGTGCTGGTGCTCGTGGCCCTCGGCCTGCACGCGACGCCAGGGGACGCAACAGCCAAACGTCCTGGTGAGCACGTGACGGGATGCCACCTGCGGCATCCAACCCCGCCAGCCCCCCACGCCGCTCTGCCCACGCCACTTCCAGGTCTGCGACGCGCCTGTGGCCCTCGGCCCACTCACGTCGCCTAAGAAGGTCGACCCTGCGGGCCCCTGCCTGCGGACCAGCCTGCCTCCACTCCCGACAAACCGCTGACGTCGAGGAAGTCGGGCTCCCGCAGGGCAAGACCCTCTTGCCTGAGGGCGGAACCAACCGGTCCGCAGCACCGGGCCCTACCCTTTCCCCGCACCCCTGACGAACCACTCACGTCGAGGAAGTCGGGCTCGGCCTCGAGCACCTTGGCCAGGTCAAAGGCGCGCACGTCTAGGATGAGGTCCAGCGGCTCCACGCGCGACTGAACCGTCTCAATCACGCGCGCGCCGGCGTTGATGCCCTGCACGCGCCGCCGGCAAAGCGCTGCGCACAGCGTCACGTGGGCGCTTGCTGCCAGGCCAAGGGCCGCGGGCTCGACCGCCAGGAGCAGCCTCAACGCCAGAGCAGCCCCTGGACGGTGACCGCATGCAGGCCTGCCTCCACGCTGCTCACTGACTGGCAGGCAGCACGGCGCCAGCGCCTTAAGGTCCCAGTGCCACACGGACGCGTGCAGGGCGCGCCTTCAAAGGGCCCCGCCTCTCTCACCTTGATGCGAGACAGCACCTGCTTCCTGCCGTCGGCGTCCACCAGGTCGCACTTGTTGAGCAGGATGATGTCGGCGAACGCCACCTGCTCCTCCGCCTGCAAATGGGGATGCGTTCCAAGAACCACACACCGTGTGGTGCGCGGTGGTGCGCCATGCGACGCCCAGCGCAGCCACGGTGCACACGGCGAAGGCAAACACACCTCGTTCTCGACGCCCTCGGGCTTGCTGTCATCCAGGTGCTGCACCAGGTGCTTGCAGTCCACCAGCGTCACGATGGCGTCCAGGCGAAAGTTGCTCTGCGCCCGCGCCCGCACACACTTCTTTGCCGGCGCACGCCCGCATACTCCCACCGCTTGCGCCTTTGCTGGCCCCGTTGAAGCGAGCCCCGCACCTTGACAAAGTCGTCCACGAAAAAGGTCTGGGCGACTGGCGCCGGGTCGGCCAACCCCGTGGTCTCCACCAGCACGGCGTCCAGCCGCTTGGCCCTGTTCTGCGGGTCGGCCTGCCGCTTGGCCAGCCGGGTCAGGATCTTGATCAGGTCGCCGCGCACTGCGTGGGGCACAGGCAGGGAGGTGGAAGAGCAGAGGCGTGCGGGCGCGGCGCGGTCGGGTGCTGTGCACGTGCTGTGCTCGGCGGAACAGGCCACGGGCATCAGGCAGCAGCTCAGGGCAAGCGCTTGCGAGGAAGGGGCGGCGGAGCAACTGAGGTGCAGGGAGCTTTGGGAGAGCGCTGCGCTGGCCAAGGGCCGGGCGTAGTGGTGGGCTCACCGGTGCAGCAGATGCACCCGTTGTTCATCTCAAAGATCTCCTCCTCCGAGTTGATGACCAGCGCATCGTCCACGCCCACCTCGCCTGCGCTCCGAGTGGGCACGTGTGGCGGCGTGCGGTACGACGGCGTTGGAGGCGCTGTGGAGGCGCTGTGCCAACGCGCGGGACCACCCACCAAGTTTGACGCACCGAACTCATTCTCGATGACGGCGATGCGCTTGCCGTGCGTGCCCGTCAGGATGTGGTTGACCAGCGTGGTCTTCCTGCGGTGAGCGCACGCACGCTCAGGCGCGCTGTGGACAACGCTGCGCACGCCAGGAGGGCCCTCCTGCTCTCGTCACTGCTCCGCTCGCACACGCACGCACCCGGAGCCCAGGAAGCCCGTCACCACGGTGACTGGCACGCGCGGGTCCTGCTCCTCGACTTGGTCGCGCGTGATGTCGGCCTGACTGGGCATGATTGCGAGAACTGCGAGAACGATTTGCTGTGTGTGTGTTGCTGCTGCGTCGATGCTTCGCTGTGTGTGTTCTTGTGCTGTGGGCTTTCTGGCGCCTTCGGCCAGGACGCGCGCAGGACGCAGGGGAGGACATCGGCTCGTACGCTCATCGCATCGGCGGCGGCGGCCAAGGAGAGCACGGCGAAGCGCGACGGACGATCATCGCACAGCGCACAGCTGCGCTCTGGTTCTGCGCTGGATCGCCGCAACGGGATCGCGCCTCGCCTGTCGGTGGCTGCGGCCCGGAAGTTCAAGTTCGAAAATGAGCTGTCCCTTCCCAGAGCTCGGCGATCGAGAGGCTCAGCACGCAGAGCGGCGTTCATCGCTCGCCAGGCGCACACACAGAGGCCCGCGCCATGTGCACATCGCTCCTCCGTTGCTGGCTCGCGGTCCTGCCGCTGCTCGCGCGGGCTTCGACAGCGCAGGTCCTTGCGGCGGCAGCAGCGCCACGCGCCAAACCATCGCAGCCAGCGCCGAGCTCGACCTTCGCCATCGTCTCCGAGTACACCAGCGAGGAAGACCACGCCGGCGGGCCCTCGGGAGGCGCCGAAGTCGTAGCGATCGCCCCGCCGCCGCCGCGCCCGCCGAACGCAGCGCTGCTTGCCGCGCCCGACGCCTTCCTTCCCGGCAGCGCCCTCAACGACACAACCCGGCGGCTACGGCGGCAAGCGAGCCCGGTGGACCAGCTCGCGAACCGGCAGCTGGCGGTCATGACGGCGGCGGGCATGCTCAACGCCTTCCAGGTGCTGCCTTCCAACGGCCAGGTGATGCAGAGACAGCTGCGCCTCTGCGGGCGGCACAGGCGTGCACTGCCAAGCGTGCCCCGAGCAGGTGGCCAACGCCAGCGCGGCCGACGCCGTGCGCCGGGCCCACGCCGCCAATGGCATCACGGCAGCGGGTGCGTCGCCAGCGGCGCCGTGGCCGCCCGAGCCCACGACCAGCAGCGCGCAGCTGCTGCAGCGCGCCGGCTGCCACCTGGTGCCCACGCTCAGGGGCCAGCAGGCGTGCCGGGAGCAGCACGAGCTGGGCGAGCCCAAGCGGGCCGTGTTCAAGGTGATCAGGGTGGCGCTGAGCTCTTCTATCCCACGCGCACCGCAACTCGCCTCTCCCCAGGCCGGAGGGACCACGCATGCGCAGGCGAAGCCCGACCTGGCGCGTGTCCCACCTGAACCCGTGTTCGCCCCCCCCAGGACCGCCAGACGTCTGTGCCCAGCTGGCGTTGGGCCGAGGTGCACCAGGCGCTGCTGGACGCGGCGGGGGGCGACCCCTGGCTGGTGGAGGACCTCGAGCCCTACCTCTACGACATGGACTACGTCAACCCCACAGACGTGAGGGAGAGAGCGGTGCCCAGTGGTGGGGCTTCTTCGCAGCGACGGCGACGCAAGCTCGTTTCCTGCAACAACGATGGGCTGCTCATGGCTCATGGCGTGGCGCAGGAGGTGGCTCGGCGGCTGGGCCCGGGCCCCTCGAGCCACCTGTGGGACCCTGAGCTGAGGGAGACGGGCGAGATGCACTGCACCGGTGGGGGCGGCGGCACGGCGGGGCGCGGCGACGACTGCCCCGTCACGCGTGCGTAGTTGGGAGGAGGGCGAGGGCGGGACGCGCAGCAGTGGGGGCGACGGGCCGACGCAGGTGGTGCCCACGCCATCACCTGCGTGGGCCGCCTGTGGGGCCCCGAGAGGGAGAACGCCAGCGCCTGAGCCGCACCAGGGCGATCGTCCCGCTGCCCCACGCGCAGTGTACCTTCCCGAGCTGTACTACGCCGGCGACGAGTACATGGGCGGCTGGGCGCTCGAGGGCTTTGACGGCGAGGGCCTCCGCACCGCCATCGGGCCCAACATCGCGCCGGGCGACGACCCATCGCGCTACAACTACACCTACATCCCGTACGCACAGGTGCGCTGCGGCAAGGAGTCTGGTGTGAGGGGTGCAGTGCGCGGGAGCTCACGCGGGGTGCTCGCGTGTGTGCCCTCCGCCTCACCACCCCGCGCAGCGCATCACGTTTGCACCGGCGGCGTCCCTCTTCTTCCCCTACCTCATGAGGTGCGCCCTGAGCGCACGCACATCGGCCTCCAGGCCCGTGTGCACGCCCCGGAACCTGACTCCGCTTGCTCGTTCCATCGTCGTGCCCCTCCATGGCCCCGCCATGCAGCATCTACGCCGGCGAGGTGTACATCGCCGAGACGGACCCCCTGCTGGCCATCATCGCGCGCGCCGCCAGGGCCGGCATCGTGCTCGACTACTACTACGTGCGTGCGGGGCGGCGGGCTTGGGACACTGCTGAGGACAGGAATGCGCAGCGGGGCAGCAGGGGGCTCACTCTTTTCGCCATGCCCTTGCTTGCTTGGCGGCCGTGGTGTGCACGCCCCGCGCCGCCGCCCGCAGGCGGCCAACTACTACTCTTCCTACTCGTTCATCACGACGGGCGTGGCGTCCGCAGCCGTGTTTGCCACCGCCGCCAGGGCCAGGTGCGCCTTGGCCTCCACTCCACGCTGCACGCACCGTGACATTCTACATTGTCTCTCCCTCACCCAGCGTCGTGTCCGCGTGGCCCGTCCGCAGGGGCGTGATTGGCGCGGGCTTCAAGGTGAGGCTTGGGTGGGCACTGCCCCCAGCACAGCGGCAGCACAGCGGCGCTCAAGCCATCTTGCTGGCATGCCGGCGTGTGTGCCCGCTGCGCAGGTGCGCAACTTCAACGGCGTGCTGGCCAGCGTGTCCCGGGACGACTACAATGAGCGCAACCGCATCGTGAGTCGTGCATCCTCAGCGTGGCCCTTGGGCTGGCGGGCGGCGTGCCGTGCATGATCGGACGCGCCTCGTCCCCCCGCCCGCAGATCCTGCTCAACAGCCTGGCGTTCCTGGGCACCAGCGGCGGCGGCTACCTCTTCTCCGTGCCCACTGCGCGCAACGCCTTCATCGGCCAGGTGCGGTGTCATGCGGCGGCTGCTGTGGTGAACTCGGGAGGTAGCGCTCTCGCCACGGGTCCTGCACCCTTGCGCCTTGCTCTGACCCGCAGAACCCCACGACGCTGGTGCCCTACTACGCGTACGACTACGCCGGGGCGGTCAACCCCTTCCCACTCCAGCCCGCCGTCGGCCGCTGAAGGAGGAGGAGGACCTGTGCAGTGAGCATGACGCCGGGGCCGTGGGTCGCGCAGCCTCCCCTGTCCGCCGCGGACCGCGCGGCGGCGAGTGTGCGCCGCGGGGCGGCCAACCCTTTCCGTCGCTCGCCGTGGGCCGCTGAGGAGGAGGAGCTGTGCGCCGAGCATAACACGGGGTTTGTGGTCCTTGAGGCTGTCCCTGCCCGCCACTGGCTGCGGACCGCACGGCGGCGCACGTTTGTGGCGGGCCGGGCAGCCCTCGCTCGCTCGGCCCCGGCGACCACCAACGGACGATGAGTGAGGAGCAGCTGTGTGGCGTGCGCGCCGAGGCCATGGGACCTTGGGCCCGCCTCAGCCCGCTGGCGGCCGCGGACCGCACGGCGGCGAACGTGTGCGCCGGGGTGGCCAACCCTTCCGTCGCTCGCCGTCGGCAGCTGAGGGGGAGCTGTGTGCCGAGCATGATGCCAGGGATGTGGGTGCTTGGGCCCGCCCCTGCCCGCCACCGGCTGCGGACCGCACGGGTGCCCAGGCGTGCGCCGGGGTGGCCAGCCCTAGCCCCGCGCTGGCGCGTCGGCCGCCGGCGGAGGGCAACCTGCGCATGGAGCAATCTGTGTACTGTTAAGCGACTGCTGTCATGCCTGCGCGCTTCCAGCTGCGTGGTTCGCCGAGGAGGCGCATGCCCTTGAAGTGTGGGTGAGCGTTTGGCCACAAGTTCCGCAACTCGGACTGCTGCAGCGACGACGGCATTCCACCACGCGTTCTGTTATTTCCTCTTCACCTCTCCCTCGGCGCCCCCCCCCCCTTCCCCCCTTCTCCTTCTCCTGTCCCGCGCTCCCGTGCGGAACGTTCTGAGGATGGCGCACACGATGCGGCAGCAGCAGCTCTGCCGCCACCACCAGCAGCACCAGCATCAACAGCGGTTCCACGCTTCAGCAGCGGGCTTCAGCGGCAGGGCGCTCTTGAGCAGAGTGCCGCTGGTTGAGCAGTGCCAGACGGCCGCCCAACAAGCAGGTGAGCGCCGCGGCGCATTGGAACGCGGGCACGACCCACATCAGCGACGTCAAGCTCCGCAGCCTTCTGCGTGCTCCTGCGCGCGGGGGTGCCACCTTTGGGGACCTGCCGAGCAAGTGCGGGCGTTGCGAGCCTGTGCGCTCGGCAGACGCAGCCGCGGCGCGCCAGATCATCACCGGTGGCCGCAGGATGAACTCGTGCTGCGCCGAGCGTCGTTTCTGGTGGGGTCGCGCACTGTGTGGCCACCGCAGGGGCGCGAGCCGAGTCGAGCAGCGGGCGGGAGGTCGACGTGGTGCTCTCCAGCGGCTTCCTGGCCTTTGCGCACCACTCGGGCTTCCTACAAGCGGTCGAGGAGGTGCGTTCGGCGTGATGGCGCGATCGCGCTGCTTTCCTGGCGCTCCCGCTCGACGCGCTCGACGCTCGCGCCCCCCTGCCGCGCACGCACAATCGACGAGCGCAGGCGGGCCTGCACGTCAGCGGCGTGATGGGCACCAGCGCCGGCGCGCTGGCGGGCAGCCTCTACTGCGCCGGCTACAGCCCCCGAGAGGTGCGGTGATGATGGGCGGGGTGCGGGTGGCGTGCACGCTCCTGCGACCGCTACAGTGCAGGGAAGCAGATGCGGGGGACTGATGCGGTGCCCACACAGCGCCGGGCGACAAGCGGTGTCCATGCGCAAGGATGCGGGCCAGGAGGAGAACGCCTTGGCTGTACACGGGCGTGCACACGGGCGCGCTTGCTTGCACGTATCCGCAGGTGGCGGCGGAGCTGTCGCGGGACACGCCAATCTCCCTGCTGCGGTGCTCGCTGCAGCCGTGGCGCGGCGGCGTCATGTCGCTGGATGGGGTGGTGGACCGGCTCCGGGAGCTGCTGCCCGCCACCTTCGAGGAGCTGGACAGGGACTTTGCCGTGGGCGTGGTGACCAGCAGCGGCGAGTACCAGGTGAGGAGGAGGAGGGACTGGACAGGGGCACTTTGCCGTGGGCGTGGTGACCAGCAGCGGCGAGTACCAGGTCCGCACGCTGGTGGTGGTGGTGGGGCATCGCCAGGTTTGCATCCGGAACACAGCAGCCATGGGTCCCATCCGGAGGCAAGCCAAACGCGTTCTCAAAGACAGGCAACGTCTTTTTGGGGCAGTCCGGGGTGCATGACAGGCTTGTCAGAAGGGGGTGGGCTGACGCGGGCTGAGCGCGACGGCGTGCGTCTGTGCTTCTTGTTGCTCACAGGTGATTGACAGCGGGCCTCTGCCCGAGGCGGTGGTGGCGTCAGCGGCCATCCCGCTCATCTTTGAGCCCGTCGACATACCCGGTGCGCACGCCTCTCCGCCTTGCGCCTTGTCTCTGAAGGAGAGCAGGGGACAGCGTGCTGGCGATGAGCTGAGGTGGCGGTGGGGAGCGGAGGAGGTCACCGGGCCCATGCAGCCCTTCACAGCAGCGGGCTCCTGCTGTGCGCTTGGCCACAGCGGCCCAGAGAAGAGGGCCAACAAGCATCGTTTGGGTGCGTGCGCGCTCTCTGCGCAGGCCAGCACACCACGAGCCCGTTCCGGGACGGCGGGCTGGTGGACCGCGTGGGCCTCAAGGCGTGGCGGGAGCGGCGGCGCGCGCAGCAGGCGCGGCGCAACGAGCTGGGGCGGCCGCTGCCCCCCGCGCTGGTGCACGTCATCGACAGGTGTGGGGGGAACACGTGGGGACGTGGGTGGGTGGGGCAGGATTGCGGTGGCGCAGCGAGCTGGGCCCAGCCCTCGTGCAAGTCAGCGTCGACAGGTGGTGTGCGACCCGGGTGACTGATGAGCCCTGTCATCTCCGCGCGACGCCACACAATCGCCGCCACCTGCCCGGTCGTCCGGCTGACCACCAGCATTGCACCTGCATCAGCGTCCTCCACCGTATGCATTCTCTGCACTGTGCTCCACCACCATACGCGTGCACTCTACGCCATCTGCATGGTGCGTGAGCAGGAGCTCGCCCTTGAGCGCTCGCTCAGGCCACCCTTGCGTGCGTCCACTGCCGCCACTGTGCGATAGCACGAGCTCCCTCTACAGGGCTCGCTCTTCCCACCCCTGCGTGTGTCCTCGCTGCTCTCATGCGTGATGGGCGCAGGAGCTCCCCGTTTAGCGGCGACGACGACGTGGAGGGCGCCGGCGAGCCGCACGTCACCGTGGTGCGCTCGCCGCGCAGCCGCGGCTCCTTCCTCAGCCTGGGCGACTTTGAGCAGCAGCTGCAGCTCTCGGTGCGGCGCGCCAGGCCCGCCGTGCTGGCGGCGGCGGCGGCGGCGGCGTCCACGTGGCCGGGGGGCGCGCTGGCGTCGCCCTCCTCCTCGATGCAGCAGGTGAGGAGGTGCCCGGGGGTGCCGCAGGGAGCGGCGTCCGCGGCTGGCCTGGGCGCAGCGCTCCGGGTTCGGCGGCGCGCGGGCGTAGAGGCGTCTTGGGAGGGCCGCTGGGAGGCTGCCACGGATGAGAGGAGCTAGGACGTTGTGGCTGCGCGGGGGCCTGAGCGATGAGGCCCCAGGAAGATGCCCAGGATACCCCAAGGCTGCCACTGGCCGCTCCCACTGCTGCAACCGCCCATTCCCCGCAGGCGCAGCAGGCGGGTGCATCGTCGGGCAGCGGCGTGGCGCTGGCGGGCGGCGCCTCCCAGGCGGCGGCGGGCCTGGTGCCGGTGCCCGTGACGGCGGCGGCGGCGTCCCGGTCGTCGTCCACGTCGCCGGTGGACAAGAAGAAGCGGCTGCCGGTGGGCACGCGGGCGTCCTCGGCGTCGCCGCCCTCCTTGTGACTAGCCGTGGCGGCGGCGGCGGCCTCGGCGCTGCGGTTGGGGCAGGGCGGTGGGGGAGGCGCGGAGGCGCAGGACGAGGGGGAGCGGGAGGGTGCGGCGGCGTGGCTGCCGGCGCTGCCGGCGTGGGTGCGGGCGGCGGTGGCCGTGGTGGTGGCCATGGGCGCCGCGCTGCTGCTGGGCGGGTGAGGAGGAGGAGGAGGAGGCGCCCGTGGTGGCCCCGGTGGCGACGTGCCGACCAGCATGCTGCTGGGCGGGTGCGGCGCTGCTGCTGGGCGGGTGAGGAGGAGGCGCCCTGGGGCCCCCGCCCGCAACGTGCCCAAAAAGCGTGTCCAGGACCCCGGCGACCTCGGGTGGCAGCCCAGCGGCTGCCTCTGGTGGTAGCCTTGCGGCCGCGGCCGCAGTTGTCTGTGGCGGCAGCCCAGCGGCCATGGCGGCGGCTGGTGGCATCAAGCGGTCGCGGCGGCCTATGGTGGCAGCGCAGTGGCTGCGGCGGCCCTCCGGGGGCAGCCCAGCGGCCGTGGCGGCGGTCCCGGCCACCGGTTGAGGCGCGCGTGCGACTGGCGCGCCGCGCGGGGGGCGCGGCCACAGACAGCGTGCGGATGGTTGCTGCGTGCCTGCTGGTGAGGGAGGCGCGTTGGGGCGGCGGTGTGCTTCTCACCCAAGGGCCCTCATGTATTTCTTGAAGAGATGGAGATGGGGAGAGGAGAGGAGGGGGCGGGCCGGAGCCGGACCGAAGCAATCGCGGGCGCCCCGTCTTGCTCCTGAGTGAGAGGACAGAGGACCGTGCTGAGGAGGGAGGGGGTTGGTGCTTCCTCGTGGCCGTGCCGCGCACCCTGCGCACGTGGCAACAGGGAAGGGAGAGGAGCGGACCTTGGCTTGATGTCATTGCGGCACTGACCGGAGCGGGCCGGTGGCGTGATACGACTGCGCGGAGCGCGAGCGAGCGTCGAGAGTTGAGAGAGAGAGAGAGAGGGAGATGGGAGAGATGGTGGGACGTCTGCGTGTGCGGTAGCGTGTTGGAGATCAGCCTGAGAGGCTGTCTCGCGCGTGGTGGCGTGGAGATGGAGAAGCAGCTGATCCTGACGCTTGCGCATGTCTCTACTCGCGACCGGACCCCACCTGTCATGCATGTCCGCAGCCATCACTCCCACGCTGCTGCCACGCGCGCCCGAGCGCGCAGCTTCACCTGCCTCCTTTCGGCCCCCTTTGCCATCGCGTGTTTCATGTTTTTTGTGCGTCCTGGCCGCCCCTGGAACGAGCGGCACGCTGCTGTCCCTGTCCTGATTGTGCTGACCATGCTCACCTCTTGCTGTGGTGCTTCCCCCAAGACATTCATCATGGCGCTGCGCGAAGTGCAACCATCGAGGCCTGCGTGCGGGACGTGGCCGACGAGACTCCGCTACTGCCCGCCTTGTCGTGAGGCACGGCGTTGAAGAGAGGGACTCCTCAACGTGCAGCGCACACGGCGGCTGGCGGAAGCGTTTGCTTCGTCACCCGTGCTCACCTACCTGGCCTGGGTGCCGCTTGGCCAGCCGGCCGTGGCGTGCCTCGACGTGGCGGCAGGCGCGCTGGCCTGGACCTTTGTGTGCGCCTTCCCGCGCCACGCCGTGCACTATGCCAAGGCGCTGTCGGTGCCGCACAACTGCGCGGCACGGCGCCGCTCATGGCGGCCGGGATCGTGCGCGAGACGGGCCTGCTGGTGGTGGCGGTGTCGGGCGCCGGCCTGGGCGGCGCGCTGCTGGCGCGCTTTGTGCTGCGGCTGTGCTGAGGAGGTGGGTGGCGAGTGCTTCATCTTGTGATGGCGCGAGGCCCGACCTGCACATCGTGCGAGCGCTGTGCATGTGGGGGAGTGGGGTGCTCCGTCGAGTCCTCCCACGACATATCAAAATCCAGCTGTCGTCCCACCCTGCGCTGCGTGCTGCGCCGATTTGATTCACAATTCAGGTGGAGCGCTCAACAAGCAGCGCAAGCCGCGCACAAGCAACCCATTACAGCCATGGCACAGCAGCAGAAGCCCAACTGGTCCGCGCTCCCGATCGATCTGCTCGCTAAGTGCATGAGCCGCCTCGGGCGAGACGCGCGCTCCGCCGCGGCGACGGCCTGCAGGCAGTTCGCCAAGGCCCTTCTGACCGGGTCGCTGCAGCAGGAGCGGCCCGCTCGCTTGCGCTGGGACGTGGATCGCGAGGAGCCCTTCGGACCGAGCGCCCGGCTGGCGCAGGCGCTCGCGGGCGAGCAGGACAGCAAGGGCCTCACGCTGGTGCTCTTCAGCTACAGCGTTGGCAGCCCGGAGCAGTGCCTGGCCGATCTGATGGCGTCTGGCGCAGTCCTGACGTGCGTCACCCGCCTCGAGCTGCAGGTGCGAGCTCTCATGCCTGTGCTTCTCGGCATGCAGACAGCACCTGATGCTCACCTGTGCGCGCTGGTACACCATATCTTGCGTGCTCACAGGGCCTCTCGCTGGACACGCTCATCGTCGACGCCATCCCCGCTCTCCTCCCCAACCTGCGCCAGCTGCGCGTTACCCGGTGCCGCCTCACAGCAGCGGCGGCGACGTCCCTGGTCAGCACCTCGTGCGCCAGGCTGCAGCACGTGGAGGTACAGGCGCTCTCAGGCGAGCCCACGCACCGCTCCCTACAGCTCATGCAGCTGGCGGGCCTGCCCGCCCTCTCCTCCGTCAGCCTGCTGGACAGCAGCTGCCCCACCCAGTTTCTCAACACCCTCGGCAACCGCCTAACAGCGCTGCACCTGGACCGGGCCTACCGCCAGGTGCAGGCGGGCACGCACACGCCGGCACCCGCCTGGCAGGCCACGCTGGAACACGTTGCGCGCTGCACGGCGCTCCAAGCCCTCGCCATCCCGTGCGTCACCAGCGAGGAGCTTGGCACGGTGGCGCCGGCGCTGCAGCAGCTGAGGCGCCTGCACCTCAACGGGCCATGTGAAGATGTGGATGGCGACGCCGTGGTGGAGCGGCTGCTGGGCCTGCCGCACCTCACCAGCCTCAAGTGGGATGACATCACCAAGCACAAGCTCCGGCGCTCCCACGCCAGCAGCCCCTGCCGCTGGAAGGAGCTCAGCTTGCCCTACGTCAACCCGCGCCAGCTGGCGCGCCTGCCCCTGCACTCGCTCACCTCACCCGTCAGCTGGCGACACGTGGCCTTGGACCACCGCACGTCGGTGGCGGAGGTGCAGGCGGCAGCGGACAACGTGGCGCGGCGCTGCCCTGCTGGGGGCGTGTGGTGGGACACAGGGGACAACTGGTGGGGCGCAGTGGCCTTCAATCGTCCTCCGGATGATGCCGAACCCTTCGCTCAAGGGGCAGGCGAGGGCGACACGCCAGTGGCGCTGCTGCGCGCCCTGCGGCCACTGCTGGCGGCGCCAGGCCTGGCGCGCCTGTGGGTCTACAACTTGGCGTGGGACGTGGAGCTGGTCAAGGCGCTGGGCGAGGCGGTGCCCCGCACGTGCACCGCACTGGACCTGACCGTGGGAGCAGCGGACCTGCCGGCGTGCGTACAGCTGGCCCAGAGCCTGCCTTGGCTGGACGAGGTGTGCCTGTGTGCTTTGGCCATCCCGTCGCCCCACGCGGTCACGGCGTACGCCGCCGCGGCCACCTGCGCGGCGGGCCTGCTGTTTGCGGACGGGCGGCCCAGGCTGAGGAGGGTGCGCGTGTCGTCGTGTTGCATTAGCCTTCGCCTAGGTGGCGCTCGGCAGGGCAGGTGGAAAGTCAAGGAAGTGCAGCGGTTCACTTCCATGTCACGTTGAGGCAGCAGGCCAGGCACGGGGCAGAAACACGTGGGGTCGAAAGCCGGGTCAGGTGTACGGCGTGGAGCCAGAGAAGCGGTAGCCGTAGTGGGCGTTGTAGCCGTAGGAGTATGAGGTGGCCGGGGGGATAGCGCGATACGGGCACGGGTATGGGTACGCGCTGGTGTACGCTGCCGCGGGGTACGTGCCAGCGAGGTAGGAGGCCGCGGGGTACGTGGCTGTGGAAAGGGCGCTGGCGGAGGTAGCGGAAGAGTAGACGGGGTAGGTGGCGCAGGGGTAGGATGCGGGGGGGCCCGACGCATAGCCGGCAGGGCTGGGTGCGGCCGCGTGAACGGGCTGGTGTGGCGCGAGCACTGCTGGAGAGGCGGAGAGGATGGCGGTTGGTGGCTGTGGTGCGGTAGGTGACGGGGGGGGTTGCGTGGGCGCAGGCGCTGGGGCGGAAGGCGAGGGTGGTGTGGCAGGGTGGGGAGGCGCTGGGGCGGGCACAGCGGGGAGCGCTGCGGGTCGTGCTGCGGCAGCAGAGGCCCAGCTGCGCACAGCGGTTGGCGGCTGTGGGGCGGGAGGTGACGACGGCGTGGTGGGGGACCCAGAGGCTGCCAGGGAAGTGGACGGGAGGCTGGCAGGCTGGGAAGCCGTGGCTGGGGCGGCCGTTGCTGGTGTGGGAGGCGGGTGGCGCGTGGCCGGGGGGCCGGGGGCCGGGGCCGGCCCAGCGGACGGTAGTGCTAAAGCAGCGGCAGTGCTGCGTATGTCAGCGGCGAGAGCTGCGCACTCGGCCTGCGCGTGTGCGACCCTGTCTGCCCGTTGGGCGAGGACGAGAGGGTGCATGAGGCCGAGTGGGAGCGCGTGCAGGGCGCCGTGACGGCCCTGGGCGTGGAGATTGAGTGCTGAGGCTAGCCACTTGTCTTGGGGTTCAGCATCGCTCTCCGGGGGTGCTGCCGGTGCATGTCCCTTGCGACGACGGCTTGACCAACCCCCATGGGCTGGGGGTGGCTCGTGTGGCCGTTGACGTCGCGTTGCCGTTGCTGATGCTTTCGACCTGCGTGTGTGCCAAGGCTCTGTTGGCGCTCGTTAATGGCATGGCCACATGCTTCTAGATGCAATGCTCGCGCCCGTGAGCTCTCGTGCACGTGCGCCGCTGTACACGCGCGCGATGTCGCCAGCGGGACGCAAAGATGCGTGGCGCCGCTCAGCCGCAGCCAGCCAAATTGTGAGAGCACTGTTGTGGCGCGTCGCACTCCTCAGTCGTGCTGCGCCGCACACCGTCCGGGCACGCCCAGCGCGCACGCCCTCGAGCGCCGCCATGCGCGCGTTCGCCCCACCCGTTCACCGCAACGCCCGAGCCGCACACACCCAGCGCTCGCACACGAGCAGCGCATCCCCCAAGCAACGAGAGCAGCAGCACAGAGCCGCCGTGTCCCCAGGACTTCCTGGACAGAGGCGACCATGGTTCGTCGGTCCGCGAGGCTGCAGCAGCGCAAGACGAGGGCGCAGCAAGACGAGGCTCCAGGCGCGTGCACGACAGCTGCTCGCTCACCTCTGCGAGCGCCATGCCAGCGCCTCGCTCGCTCGCTTAGTCGCTGCCTCCTCGCCCGCAAGGTCGAGCAACTTTCCACGCGTTCGAGCACCTCTGCGCACGCACTTGCGCATCCACGTGCAGGCGTTGGGGAGCAGGTGCTCAGGCTGCTCATCACCCTGGCAACGCAGCAGCAGCGCTCACCGCCCGACGATGCCGCCCCGCCCCCTGCGCCGCCCCTGCTGGCCCCCGCCGCGATGCTCTCCGCCTTCTGCGCCAGCGCCGGCACGGCGCGCCACGTGCTACTCACCGCGCGCCGCCGCGTCACGCCCGACACGCCCCTCCTCCCCAGCGCGCTGCCCCGCCTGGCCGTGCCGCCCCGCGACGTCACCCTGGTGCTCCGCAACACCATCCCCGACACCCTCCTCCTCAACGACGACCTCCTGGCCCGCGCCTCGCGCCTGGAGCTGCACGACCTGGCCCCCTCCCACGCGCAGCTGCAGGCGCTGGGCCAGCGCTGCACGCCCTCCCACCTGCGGGAGCTGGCGCTCATCAACTGCACCCTCCCCGACCCCTCCGCAGAGCAGCAGCACGGCCCAGCGTTCGCCAGCGCCTCGATCCGCAGCCTGGAGGTGCTCGGCTGCCAGGTCGCTTCACGCGACGAGGCGCAGCCCAAGGCGGCGCGGCGCGTGCTGCCGGCGGCGGCGGCGCTGCTGCGCGCGTCGGGCGTGCGGCGCCTGGACACGGACGCCGAGCACGCGGGCGGCGCCGACCTGCCGGCGCTGCTGCCCGCGCTCACGCACCTCTGCGTGCGCTCGCACCTGAGCGGGAGGTCGCTGGACAGGGCGCTGCTGGAGCACCCCGCCCTGCGCGACGTGGAGCTGCTGCGCTTCAAGCCCTCGGCCAAGTACAAGGAAGCCAGCGCGGCGTCGCGCGGCGTGGGCGTGGGGCAGGACGGGCAGGTGGCGCGGCGGCTGATGGAGGCCCTGTGCCCCGAGATTGATGGTGGGGAGGCGGCGGCTGGGGCGGCGGCGGAGGGGCCGACGTGGCGGCGGGTGGTGGTCGACGGCAGCGACGGCGAGGGGCTGGCGGACGCGCTGCCTCTGGGTCGCATCCGGGAGCTGGTGCTGCGGGGCGGCGTGGGCCTGAGGGCGTCGGGGCCGCTCGACCCGCGCGCCTGGGAGCGCCTGGAGGCGGCGGCCGAGGTGACCGGCACGGCGATCGTGTGCGAGCCGAGCGCGTCCGAGGACGGCACGTTCGCGCTGCGCTGCGAGGCGGACGGCATGGGCGTGGAGGTCGATGAGGACTTCCACCTGTTCCTCGCCGACGGTGAGCGTTCGTTCGTGGTGAGTGTCGTTTTTCGTCGCTCGCGTCGCGTCGGTCGCGATCATGGCCGCACGCGTACGCGCGCGCGCGCAGAGGAAGGCTACGAGCTGGCTTCGCACGGGATGGACGAGCCCCCCGAGGGCATGTACATGGACAGCCGCTACCTCGCGTGGGGCAGCGCGGTCGAGCAGCAGTGGGCGGGCCGCGTGGCCGGCCTGATCGCGTTCGTGGGCCGGCACCTGCGCGGCAACGCGAGCGCGGGCCGGCCGCGCGTCAAGGTGGTGCTCGAGGGCTGGACGAGCCCGCTCGCGCTCTTCTGGAACAGGGCGGAGCGCTCACACCGCGCCCGCTTCGAGGCGGCGCTGGCCGACGCGCTGCCGCCGGGCGCGTCGTGGGAGCTGCAGAGCGCGAGCGCGTGGTTCTTCTCGAGGCTGCTAGCGAGGTACAGCTAGAGGGAGAGACGAGTGCTTTGCAGGCCCACCAGGGTGACGTGAAAAGTGGTGTGCAAGACGAGGGGAGAGGGTGTCTGGCAGAGGAAGAGCCAGGAGGAAGAGCCGGGACAAGAAAGGTACACTCGGTGCCCCAGCGCCACCCGCACGTGCTGCAGCGCGCTCAGACCGCTCCGGCCTCGGCGCCATGGCAGCCCACGTCGCGCTCCGCTGCCCCAGCTAGGGAGTTGTTGATGCAGGTCTCGGGCCGCAAGTCAGCGCGCGCGGACCACGCCGGAGACGTAGCCGTGCTGCTGCCAGCTCCGGAGATATCGTTGATGCTGTGCTCGTGCCGCGTGTCTTCTGCATTGGGCGGCCACAGCCGCCGTCAATGACGAGATTCCAGTGCATGCTTCCAGCCCAGCCACGCGAGGGGTCAGCCACCAGCAAAAGCTCGTCAGCGCCGGGAGCCGTCGTCGGGCGGCGACGGCGCGTTGGCATAGGAGCCCGTGCCGCCCGTCCCGACACCTCCTCACAGGAGCGCGCGCCCGCCTGCCGGGCACGTCAAGAGCCCCCAAGCACCGCAGCGTGAGAGTCAGTCCGTGCCACCCCCACGAGGTGCTCCAAGCTCCACACAATATACCCTCACCAAAGGTGTCAGCGCAGCACTCTGGCGCACCTGTGGTCGCGCCAGCCTCAGCCGCGGTGGCCGCCTTCTGCTGCAGCGAGGTCAGGGTGGTCGCCTGCACCTCCACGGC
>VFQP010002024.1_pt1 | contig 24097 bp, 20 predicted proteins | sample 3512351 | NCBI WGS metagenome assembly VFQP01 (sample SAMN10412372, study PRJNA504923) | tailings metagenome | isolation source: Relicate 1 Philex TSF1 revegetated site | place: Philippines: Tuba, Benguet | collected 2017-08-29
GGGAGGGTGATGGCGCGGTGGGGCGGCGGCGAGGTTTTGCAGCGGAGCTTGCTCGAGTGGGAGGGGCAGGCGGCGCTGAGCGCGGCGCTGGCGGCGGGCAACGAGCGGCTGGCCAACCTCCTGCTCGGGGACGCCTGAGCACGCATCCCTCCCATCTGTTGCGTCTGGCTGTGGCTTTTGATTGTGCCTGCTCACGTGCGCTGCGCTGCTGCGAGCGGGGCCCGGTGGTGTTCTTGCGGAATTCCTGCACGCACTGCATAACCTCCAAACCTTGACTTGGCTTGCTGCTCCTTGACGTGCTTGATTGATCCTGGAACTCCAGCCTCACTGCCGCTTGCCACTGCGCTGCGATCTGCGCCCTCCTGTCCTCGTGACCCTTGCAGTTCTGCCCACCAGGTCTGCAACCAGGAAGGGAGCAGAACACGCACGCGTGCCGGGCGCAGCGAGCAGCAAGATACAACCTCTGCCGGCTGCGGTGGCTGTGGTGGAGGGCACGGCAGAGCGGAAAATGAAAGCTCCGTAAAGAGTCGTCGAGTGAGTCAGTGCGCCAGGGGTGCCCTCGTCGCAAACAGACTATGACGGCCCCCCGGCGCCATGTCGGCGTGGTCGATGAAGAACGCATCTGCCTGTATGGTCATGTCAGGTCTGGCTCTGGCCTCACGTCAGGTGGGAAAGGATGATTGGCGAGGGGGCCACACGCTCCCCCGCACCACGCGCGGCACACAATCAGCAGGGCTCGCGCGGCGGCTGTGACGCACTGAACGGAGAGAGTGAGTGCTGGCACAGGTGGCATCACGTGGCCTGCCAGCAGGAAACCGTCGCTGCCTGCTAGACAGCCCCGCAGCGCACGGCAGCTGTCCACGGCCGGCGCACTGCGGCGCCAGAGCCGGCTGGAAGGAGGACACAAGGGAGGGAGAGCCTCGACATGCGTCATGGGGGCGCTTGAGGCTCCTGCGGACCTCGGCCCCGCGACCACAAGTGCTGACTAGGCGCATGCCCCCTGACCTCCTCCGCCTCATCGTCGGGCCTGTGGCAAAGCCGGCGACAGAAAAGCCAGGGAGGCGGCGAGAGGCGGCATGCGCGCGGAGCGCAGCCGTCCTCCTCCTCCTCCTCATCATCCTCTTCCTCCTCCTCCTCGCGCTTACGGGGGGGCCAGTCAAGGAGGGCGCACATACGGTGCAGGCAGCGGCAGAGCGGCGGGCGCACCAAGGGACGCGGGACACAGCGCTGCGCCAGGGGAGGAGGTTCTCACCAGGCAGCAGCGGGGCGCTTCTGGCGAGCCGCCGCCGCGCCATCCAAAACACAGGTATGGACAGGTAAGGGCGGGCTCGCGACTTAGCCCCGCGCACGACGGCCAACGCTCGCTCAGGCACGCTGCGGACACGCCGGCGAGCTCTTCCTCCCGATGCGCTGTGGCAGAGCCCAGGCACAGAGGGCGCGGCGACACACCGTCACATGCGGCTGGGGTAGCTGCGCGCCACCCGCCGCCCAGGCGCGCACTCACGACTCCCCAGTCCTCCCACTCTCTCGTCGCCTGCCCTGCAGAGTGCCCGCGTGCCCCTCGGCCCCCCTCCTCAAGCGCGTGCGTGCGTGACCACGGCTCCTGCAGCCCACGACGACCTGGCAAGAGGCCCCCCCAAAAGGCAAGGCAAACCGCTGCGCGCAGACCCTCCAGAGACAAGGAGAACGGCACACGTGGTTGCTGCCGCGGGCCCACCGCCACGCGCCCAAGCTCTGCCAGCGCACCGGCCCCGCCACGCGCCACGCGGGAAAAGGCCCCGCGCGCGCGCGCTGGCTGGCTTCCGCGCCAGAGCGGCTGCGGGGGCTCTAGCTGGGCAGCTGGAACCTCACACGGACACCACATGAACACGGGGGGAGAGAAAGGGGGGCAAGTTGACGAAGAAACAATGGTCCTGCGGCGCACAGCCACCGCGCCGGCTGGGGGCACTCCTGCAGAGCCCCCAGGCACCGTCAAAGAGTTGTCGCCACAAAGAGATTCTGTTTGGTTCGAACTCCCTCCCCCCACGACGCACACGGTCACACTGGCAGGCCTCAGACCTCGTCACCTAACGACCGACGCACGACAATCGTGCGCCAGGCTGCGGCCCGGCAGCCTCGGCGGCGCCGCACGCAAGCACGTGCGCCGCGCCGCGCGCCCGCCCGCGCGCGCCCCCCGTGGGGACAGCTTCATCCCATTGAATCAATCGGCCGCTGTTGGGAGGAGCGGGCAGTGCGGGTTGCGGGGCGTGAATCCATCCTCGTCCTCCGACCCCGCATCTATTTCCGATTCTTGCCTCCTGGCTGAGCGCTGGGGGAACAGAAGCCCCCTGGACCGCCAAGCAGCGGTGGCACCTCGTTGGGTGCGCCGCCGCGGAAGCACGCGTGCACACGGCGATCCGCGCGCGGCTATGGACTATGGACACGGCCATGCAAAGCCCTCAGCATTCACGGCCCGCGCGCGCGCGCCCGGAATTCCAGGGCGCGCGCCAAGCGCGGGGGCGCCGCGACCACATCACCACCACGAATGGATCCATTCGCATTTCTCAACCGGGCGCAACTGCAGCGCCGGCCGCCGCCGCCGCCGCCTCAACCGGCGGGCGCCATTGCCGCGCCGGCGCCAGCGCCGGCCGCGGGCGCCGGCAGCTGCGACACGACGTCGTCGCTGAAGGTGAGCAGCACGTCCCTCAGCGACGCGCGCCACACGCGCACGTTGCGGTCGCCGCTGCCGTACGTGATGATCACCTGAGGCGCAGGCGCAACCAGGGCAGGCAGGAGACAACCTGCTGAGCGAGCGTGTGTGGTGGATGCGCGCGAGTTGGACACCCTGGCGGGCCCACGCTCGGCCACGGCAGAACTGCGTGGCGCGCACCTTGCCCTGCGTGACCACCATGCCCGTGGGGAAGCTGATGTAGCCCATGCCGAAGCGCAGCGGCCACGCCTCGTAGATGGGGTTGGTGGCCGCCACCAGCGGGATGGGCGGCCTGGGAGGAGCGCCGACGTGGGGGGCGCAAGCAGGGTGACCACCGCAGAGGAGCGGCGGGGTTGGTGCCAGAGGCGCGCGCGGTGGTGGGTGCGGCGCAGCAGCGCGGCGCGCGGGCTGGCGGGAGGTGGTGTGTGTGTGGGGCGTGTGTGCTCACTTTGCCACCTCGAGGATGTTGAAGGGCGGCTCTGCCTCCATGAGGTAGAAGAAGCTGCGCGTGGGTAGGGACAGAAGGCGCAGTGTGCCAAGGAGTGAGCGTCAGGCGACGGCGGACCTGTGGGGCCACTCTGGCACCCTGGAGGGGAGGGACGACGGCCGCCATGACGGGCTTTGGGCTCGCACAGGTGCGAGGCGCTTGACCCAACCCCTCCGTTTCGCGTCTGCCCCTCCTGGGGCGCCCTCCCTGCCTGCTCACTTGAGGTACTCGTGGCACTGGCGCTCCATGGTGTCGTAGCCCACCACGCCGCGCTGGGGCGTCCAGTGCAGGATGCCCAGGTAGTAGTCGCGCTGCAGGCCCGTCGTCTCCTTGCCCAGGCGCACGGCGGGCGTGTTGCCGCGCGGCCCTGCGCACCACGTGCACGCGCACACGCACGCGCCCGCACGGTCACGTTCTTGCGGGGCGAGGTAGAGCTGGGAGCGCATGCGTGCGTGGGCGCAGGGAGGGAAGGAAACGAGGGCCTGCGCCCGTGGGCCGGGCGCGTCGGGTCGGAGCGCACGCGAGAAGCGAAAGGGGCGCAGAAGCACGCACCCTTGCCGCAGGTGGCGGCGAGCGGCTTGAACACGGCGTCGTTCTCGTTGCGGAAGAGCGTGGTGGCCGTGCCGTTGGCGTGCACCGTGATGACCTCCTGGGGCGACAAGTGCCTCGACCAAAGCAGCCGGCCCTTGTACTCGAACGGCACCTGCGCGGCGGCGGCGGCGCGCACAGCATGCACAGCGTGCGCGTCCAGGTGCCCGTCGCAAGTCGCGCCCCGCTGGCCCGTGGAGCCAGTGCCCGCGCCACACACGCGTGCCCCGGGCGTACCCAGTTCTTCTCGCAGGGGAACTGCTCGCCCGACGTGTAGGCAATAGGGTTGAGGTGCATGAGCGGCCACTCCTTGGTCACGTCGCTCATGCCCTGAGACAGCAGCTGCGCCGCGCTCTCGCCCGCCCGCCGCTGCCGCTCCTGGCCGTCAACGTCGCCGCCGCCCTCTGCCTGCTGCTCCTGCGCCTGCCGCTGCTGCTGCGCCTCGCCCTTGTCGCCGCCGCCGGCGAGCTGCACCGCCGGCGCCGCGGCCGCTGCCTCACTTGCAGCGCCGCCACCGCCGGCGCTGGCGGCTTCTCCCTCGAGGAGCCGCCGGCTGCCAAGCGGCAACGGCAGCTGCTGCCTAGAAGTGCTGCTGCTGCCACTGCCATGGCTGCTGAGCATGCGCCGCTGCAGGTGCGAGGTGGCGGTGGCGCCGCCCTCGCCCGTGGTGGTGCTGCGGGCGCCGCGGCCCTCCTGCTGCTCGCCGCCCTCTTCCTGCTCCTCGCCCTCCTCCCTCCTGTCCTGCTCCTCTCCGCCGCCGCCGCCGCCCTTGCGGCCGTCCAGCAGCTTGACCAGGCACGGCGTCTCCCGGAACTTGGTGATTTCGTGAAGGTCGGCCAGCACCTTTGGCCGGCATCCCACCTGCAGCCACCGCCGCGCGCGTGTGTACACCCGCATCATCGCCACCGCCGCCGCCGCTGCGTGCCTTCAGCCACCCGTCATCTGGCCGCAAGCGTGCTCAGTTCTCGTCCTGCCACACTCTTCGGGACATCGCGGACAAGCGAGACGCTCTCGCGTGCGCGGCGGCGGGCAGGCGCGGCGCGGCGCTTCGCACACGCGCACAGTCCAGCCGCCAGTGGGGCGCAGCGGCGGCAGGCAGGCAGGCAGGCAGGCGCACCTGCAGGAAGAGGCCGTCATCGTCGCCGGCGCTAGCCAGCCGCGGGTCAATGAGCCCGACCAGGTTGAAGTGCTGGTGCGTGGGGAAGGGGTGGCGCTCCCGGTACTCTGCCTGGGGCTCCACCAGCTTGCAGTCGTAGGCGCGCGGCTTGCGGCCCAGCAGGTCGGCCTTGCAGAAGAGCAGGTGGTTCACCTCCATGACTTGGTTGCGGCGCGTCTGCTTGGTCTGCTGATAGGTGATTTTGGCGCGGTACATGGTGACGCGCTGCAGGATGCCCACGTAGACCTGCCCCTGGAACATGGTGCTGGCCGTGTTGAGCCAGTAGGTGCGGTTCCAGCCGCCCGACGCCGAGCACTCGCAGAAGCGCGACGAGAGGCAGGGCACCTGGATCTTGGGGTCGCGGTCAAAGGGCATGTCGTCGTAGGGGAGGATGCTGCTCGGCCGCGCCTGCGTTGGGGGCAGCAGCACGAGGCGCGGGCGCGGGCCGGCCGTAACAGCCCGGCGCCGCGGCGAGGCGAGCGGCGGCGCACCCGCCGTGGAGGCTGCTGCCACTGCCAGCTGCGGAGCCCACCAATCGCTGCTCTGCGTCCCTGTCAGCATGCAAGTGAGAGCTGTTGAGGCTGCGCGTGGGCCCCGCTGCTTTGGCGCTTCGGCGCACCCTCTTCTCGTTCGCCATGATTTTGGGCCAGGGGTCGTCGCGCTCGCCGTCGCCCAGCGCGAGGAGAGGCGCCCGCGAGGCCAGGACCAGCGCCAGTGCGACTGCGGCCGCGGGCCAGGCCTGCTGGGCACGCTCTGGGCGGTGCCGCCCAGTCGCCATTCGAGTAGTCGAGCGGAAGGCCTCCCTCGCCTCGAACGACGCTGCCGCTGCTACTGGGGCCCCTGCATTGGCTTCTCTGCGCTGCCGTGCGTGAGCTCGTGCTGCTGCTGTGTGCGCCCCGGCCCGCCTTCGCAGAGGCGCGGTTGTCGTGGGCCTAGACCGTTTCTGGCTGTAGCGAGGACCAGGCTCAGGGAGCGGCGCAGGGGCTTAGGCAAGGCGCCGAGAGGACCTGCCACGCTAGTGGTGACAGCTGTGCGGGTGGGGTCCTGACCGCACCACGCGGCCAGGGTGCGGCAGGCTTCGGCCGGTGGGCTGCTGCGCGCCGGGCCAGTTGTGCGGCCAGGGGAGGAGACGGCGTTGCATAGCCTCCTCAATGTCACAACATCGTCAATGCGCAAGGTCATCAAGCCCCGCCGGGGGCAGCGTGACGCCGTCGGCGGAGTCAGTACACTATCGGCGGGACAGCCTCCGTGCGCACAGCACGCCTAGAGCTCCTCCACGAGTGTCCGCCGGCCCCGCTTGGCCCCCCGTTGCTGCCGCCCCTGCTGTGCCTGCTGTCCTTGCCGCTGCCCGCCCCCTTGTTCTGCCTCTGGTCGTTGCCCGCCTGTTGCGCGTCCTGCTGCAGGCGCCGACGAGCCGGTGCCACTGGGCTGCGTGCCGGCGCCTTGCCGCGCAGAGTGCGCCGGCGCCTCCTCCTCCACGCCATCCTCCTCCTCACTGTCGTCGCTGCTGTCAGAGTCGCTGCCGCTGTCGCTGCACGCCGTGGCGGCGGCACCCAGCAGGTCGGGGCCCTGCCCCTGCATGGACCGCTCTGCGGCGTGGACGGCGCCCTCGTCCAAAAGGTCCAGCACGCCGCATGCCAGGTCCTGCATCCACGTTGACGGGCCAGGCGCGTGGGTGTCAAGGGCCTTGCTCGGCGCAGGCAGGAGCGGGCAAACGGCTCAGCTGCACACCACCGACTCACCATCTCGATGTAGCCGGCCGGCGCTTCCTCGTCCACATTCTCAATGTCAAACGCCTGAGCTGGTCGCGCCTGTGGCCGTGCGGGAACGCATTGAGAACGCACGGTCCATCGCTCACGGCCCGCAGGCTGCAGGAACTGCTGTTCACACGTGCGAGCTGCACGCACCTGCATGTCGTGCATCAGCTGGGTGTTGGCGGCCTGCATCTGGGGAAGGAAGCGCTGCAGGCGGTCCAGCACTGCAGGCGCGCGAGGAAGAGAGCGTGCGGGTCAGGTGTGGCCTTGGCCACGCCGATGCCCTGCACAAGGCAGTGTGATGCTCACGTGTGCACGCACACCACGCCCGGCCCACCTGCGCTGCGTGGCGCTGGCGCGGTGGTGAGCTTGGCGCCGCTGCCCCCCGCCGTCTGCGCTGCCGGTGCTGCTTCAGGCTGCACCACGTTCAGGCGCCTCTCTGCAACGCACACGCGCAACGCACAGCGCCGACCGCTTGTCCATTCACAGCTCTTGAGCGGCCTGTCGGCGAGCCGGCGTCAAGAGCAACTCTCACCAAGCGACGAGACGTCCGGCACGTCCAGCAGCTCCCGGCTCGCCCCAGCCTGCTGCCTCTGCTGCTTCTGCTGCTGCTGGGGAGGCATCGCGCGTTGTGTGCGCGCCCCTGTGGCCGGGGGGGCTCAGGTGGCCATGCAGCCTGGGCCCCATCGCACGCTCAGGCGCCCACAGCGCTGTGTCGGTGATGAGCCCTCTCCTCGGTCAGCGTCAGGCAATGCTGCAGTCTCGCAGCAGCGGCGCGCCGGCCCAGCTCCCAGCCTGCGGCAGGAGGGCGGTGCCGAAAGCAGCCTTGCGAGCAGCGCACAGCCATCAGCCACTAGCGCATTGCTGTCCGGTCGCTCCGCAGCTGCACCATCGCAGCCCACTCCAACGCCAGCAGCAAGCAGCAGCGCTGGGGCAAGCCTGTGCTGGCCCACAGCACAGCAGCAGCTCGCGCCCGCAGGCGCGCGTGCACGCAGCGGCAGCGGATGGCGGGGACGCCTCCGCCGCAGCAGCCACGCAGCAGGGCACCAGCTCCTTCACGCAGGCGGTCTTCAATGTGGTGAGTGTGCGGCGCCATGCTCGCTCGCTCGCTCTCCGCGAAGATGGGCGCTGCGGCTTGATGCACTGGCGCGTTGGGGGCCCGCATTCACGCCAGAGCGCGCGCGCGGACCTTGCGGGGCTGGGCGCTGCGCGGAGCAGTCGGGCGGCTGGCGCACACTTTGGTGGGAACTCCAAGGGGCGGCCTGCCAGCACACAAGCAATGTCTGCGCGTGGTTCGCCGTGCACTGTGCACAGGTCAACGTCATGATGGGCGTGGGCCTGCTCTCGCTGCCGTTCGCGCTCAAGAGCTCGGGATGGATCGGCATCCTGCTGCTCTGGGTCATGGGCTTCGTCACCAACTACACAGGTGCGGCAGCAAGCTGTGGTGGCCATGGTGGCGTTTTGCCAGTGCACGCCCTGCACGCCACCACTGGTGCGCCTGCCGCCGCGGCATGAGGGGCCGCCTCGGAGCTCACCGGGACCTGTTGCCGCCCACGCGCGCCCAACAGGCAAGGCGCTGGTGGAGTGCGCCAACGTGGTGGCCAAGCGGCGCGGCGCGCCGGGCGCCGTCATGGGCTACGAGGACATTGCCGAGGAGTCGTTTGGCAAGCTGGGCCGCCTGCTCATCAGCTCCATCATCTACGTGGAGCTCTTTGGCACCTGCTGCCTGCTCTTCATCCTCGAGGTGCGCGGCGCCTGGGCACAGGGGACCGCATGCCGCCCGCGCGGCGCGTGCGCACTTCCCCTGGGCTCCAGGCGCATGTGTGTTGGGATTCGCGTCTGTTGGGATGCCTCGGCGGGGTCACAGCCCAGGCTGCCGGGCGCAGCAGACGTCTCGCAGCACCGGGGCGCAGCTCCCTGGTTGCGGCGATGCAGGCCGCACACGGCACTGGCCCTTCCTGCGACGCGTGACGTCTGCGCCGGTGCCACCACCTGCCTGTGCGGCCCAGGGCGACAACCTGTTCAAGCTCCTAGGCACCAAGCTGGCCGCCAACGCCTCGCAGTACATGTGGATCGCCGCCGCCATCATGATCCCCACCGTGTGGCTGCCCGACCTCAAGGCGCTCTCAGTGCTGGGCATGGTCGGGGTCTCCGTCACAACCACCGTCGTGCTCTCGGTCAGTACAGTGCAGCACGCTGTGCGTGCGCGCACGCGTGGTCCGCCAGCCGCCACCGCCACCTGTCCCGCACACTCGGGCCCGGCAGAGGAGGGACGCGGGCGGCGCATCCGCGCCCCGCCACAGGCCCGCCCGCACCACTGCAGCCGGCCGACCTCGCCCCGGGCCCTTTCCCTCACCAACCGCCGCCCAACCGCCGCATCAACTGCAGGTGGCCTACACTCTCTTCACGGGCAACTTCCCCGTGGGCGCGCCCACCGACGTGGCGCTGTGGTCCACGCTGCCGCTCGTCTTTGGCATCATGACCTTTTGCTACTCGGGCCACGGAGTGTTCCCCGCCATCCAGGCCTCGATGAAGGAGCCCAGCCGGTTCCCACAGGTGAGCAGGGGCCCGTGGCGCCTGCCCCACGTGCCCTAGCCTGGACGCTCCCCCAAGGGGACGGTGCAGCGCTGCGCCAGGCCCGCACGCCCGCCCCCACGCTTCATTCGCACCCACGGCATGCCCCCGCAAGCCCAACCAACCGCAACCACGCACACATGATCATGACCAGAGATGGCTCCACCAGATGTGAAGCTCAACGCACACGCACGCCGGGTGAACAGGGCCATGTCACGACGACGGTGGCGAGCGGCGCGGCGTGTGCGCGCGCGCGCAGGTGCTCAACACTGCCTTCCTCATCGTGGCCTTCCTCTGCTCCTTCATCGGCGGCGCCGGCTACTACATGTACGGCACGCACGCCGCCGACGTGGTGATCTTCAACCTGCCCCTGGTGCTGGCCACGCTGTGCTCCTCGCTGGTGCTCATCACGCCGCCGGCCAAGTTCGCTCTCACCATGGAGCCGGTGGCGGCGGCGGCGCAGCAGGCGGCGAGCGGCGCGCTGCTGGGCGGGCGGCCGCTGCTGGGCCTGCCGCGCGCGCTGCTGCGCACCGCCGTGGCGCTGGCCATCCTGGTGGCGGCGCGCTCGGTGCCGTTTTTGGCGTACCTCATGGCGCTGGTGGGCAGCTTCATGACGGTCAGCGTGAGCGTCACGTTCCCCGCGCTGTGCCACCTCACGCTGGTCAAGGGGCAGTCGGCCGCGTCGGTGAGTGGGCGGCTGCCAGCTGGGGGGGCGCCGGGGGAGGGCGCAGGGACGCTTTTCACCCGCAAGTGGGCGGGGCGCAGGGCGCAGCGACGTGGTGGGCTGGGCTGCTGCGTGTGGAAGGCGAGGGGATCGTCGGGCCGGCGGCAGGGTGCTTGCTCACAAGGTTCGCGTGATGGTGGTGTGCTCTCACATGCGCCGCGCCGTGGCTGTGTGTCGTGTTGCTCGCTTGCGTGAGCGCAGAAGGCGTGGAACTGGTTTGTGGTGGCGCTGGGCCTGGTGTGCACGGTGCTGGGCACGGCGGCGTCCATGAGGAGCCTGGCCAACAAGGCGGCCGAGGTGGCTGCCGGCGCCGTCTGAGCTGTGCCTCTCCGAACCCAGCTGCTGCGTCCCGCGCTGCGCCTGGCCCCAGGCGCGCGCCCAGGCCGCGCGCGCGCGCGCACCACCGCGCCCACGGCCTGCGCGTCTCCACGAGGCCGTGTTTGGGTGTTTGCGGGTGCGGCGCGTGCGGGCTGCGTGGCGCTCTCTGCCGCGCTGGCGTGGCGTTCGTGCGGGCCTGCCGTGTGGGCGCCGGGCGCCAGTGAGGCGCGGTCGCGGCGGGTGTGGCGACGGGGGGGCGATCCTAGGGAGAGCTGTAGCGAGTGGGCGGAACCGGATCCAGGAGAGCGGAGAGAGAGGCGTGAGATGGTGATTCGGACTAGTGCGGGCGGGTGCTGCTCGTCCCTTGCGCAGCGTGCACAGCGACGTGCGCGTTTCGCCGGGTGCGGGGCGGCTCGGGAGGCGGCGTCTTGCCCCTGTGAGGTGGGCGGCTGCGTCTTTGCCCTGCCTGCTGCTGCGGTATGATGGAGGTGGGGTGTGCAAACGGTGTGTGGTAGCGTGTGTGTGGATGTGTCTTTGCTGCCGATTCGCGCCGGACTGGATGGGGGGTGCGTGCGCAGTTTCTGGCAAGCCCAAGCGCCGTCTAGCAGCTTTGGGCTTGCGTAGGCGTACCAGCCCTGTAGCTCAGGCGCCTGGGTGGACGAGCCCTCTTCTTTACCGCCTTCAGGCAGTGAGAGCGCCCTGGAGCACACACACATTGATGGGTGTTGGCGGGGAGTGCCGTCATTGCGTGAGGCCGGTGCGTCGCTGCGCCGCGCGTGCTTGGAGCAGCTGGCTCCGCCTCTCTTTGCTCTCTCTTTGCGTGGCCGTGTGCACGCCGCTGTCGGGGTGACGGACCTGTACATGGTGACGCTCACACACGAGTCCTCCGTGCACGCGCCCCGACTTGCAAGCCGCGTCCGGCACCGTGCACACCCATGGCACGCATGGCAACAGCGTCGAAGGGCTCACTCCAAGTCAGTGGAGCTGGCCAGCAGCTCTTGAAGCAGCAGCTGCTGCGAGGTCAGCACCGGCGGCAGCGGCGCCTGCTGGCCGCGCCGGGCGCGCTGCTGGTGCGAGGCCTCGAGCAGCTGCTTGTGCGCCTGAAGCAGCGCCATGTGCTTGGCCGCCTGCACCTCGTGCTCCGCCAGCGCCGGCGCCCCGCCTGCCCCAGCACCGCCGCTTGACCCGCCCGAGAGCAGCTGCATGCAGGCGAGCGACAGGCGGCCCGCCGCGGGAGGAGGAGGTGGCAGCGGCGGGGCGCCTGCAGCCGCGGGGGAGGGCACCGTGTCGGGCGCCGCGCCCAGCATCGAGGGGCCGCGGCGCACGGACGGCGAAGCCAGCGGCCGACGTGCGGGCGACGCCACGCCGCCCCTGCCCGCCTCCTCGGCTGCCGTGCCGCCCGCCGCCGTGCCCGAGGGGAGCGGCGACAGGCTGCGCGGCGGCGGCGACGCCTTGCCGCCCCCCAGGGAGCTGCCAGGGGAGCGTAGCGAGGTGTTGCCCGTCGAGTTCCTGGCGGCGCGCCCGGCGGCGGCCAGCGACACGGCGCGCGGCGACACGGCCGGGGGCTGCAGGGGCGACGAGGGGTGCTGCTGCGGGCTGCCGCTGGCGTGGTGCGCCAGCGCCTTCTGCAGCACCGTGAGCCCTAGGGTGGTAGAGGCAAAGGGCGTGCCGGGGGCGGCGGGCCGTGCGCCGGCGGGGTCGAGGGAGCTGAGGCAGTCCACGCGCGCGCTGCAGGACGCGGCGCTGCCGCTGCTAGCCGTGCTGCCGCCGCCCGTGCTGCGCAGCGCCGGACGCTGCCGCCCATCGCCGCTCGCCGCTACTGTGTGGTCCTGTGGGGCGAGGGCGGGCGTCGAGGATGCCGGAGCGCGGGCGCCCGGCGCATCCCACGTGGAGCTGCGCGGCGCGTCGTCACAGCCCTCGTCGCGGTCCAGGTGCGCCGCCGCCACCGCCGCGCCCTGGGCAGGCGGAGCCTTGCTAGGCAGCGGCACCTTGCGCCGGGCAGGCGGCGCTCCGCCCGCGCTGTCCGGCCTGCCAGCCAGGCCCGTTGGCGCGGGACCGCCGCCAACCAGCTCGTGCGCTCCCTGCGCGGCCGCTCCCGCTGCGCTGCCGCCACTGGAAGCAGGCGCCGCGCCGTTGGAGGCGCCAGCAGGCGCCCCACCCGAGTCCTGCACCGAGCGGGTAGTGGTGGTGGTGCCCCAGCTGCCCGCTGATCCCACAGGCTGCAAAAGCGGCCGCCCCGCAGCCGCCGCTGCCGAAACGAGCCCTGACGCCGCGCCGCTCCCCTCGTGCGGCCCGGTAGGGGCCTGCCACGCGTCGCCCGCCGCCGCCGCGCACGGCGCCATGAACCGCACATCGACGCCTCCGCCGCCGCCGCCGCTGCTGGCCGCCGAGCCGCGCCGCTCGCCCGCGCCCAGCGGCAGCTCCGCCCCCGACGCGGCCAGCAGCAGTGAGTGCGCATGCGGCTGGGCCTTGGGTGTGCCGGTGGCGAGCATGGCTGTGACGGTGGTGTAGGTGAGCGAGCCGTTGACCAGGAAGAGGCTGTGCCGCAACGCGCCCTGCTGCTGCTGCTGCGGCCGTTGCTGCAAGGAGCCCTGGGAGGTGGTGAGCCGCGCCGCGTCGCTGCCGTGCGAGGTGGCGGTGAAACACGACTGCTGGCTGTCGCCGACGTTGGGGATGGTCAGCAGGGCGGGCAGCGAGGCAGGGAGGGGCGCGGGGGCGGCCACGCACTGCCGGCGCGCCGGAGAGAGGCTGGGGCTGCGGGCGCGGGGGCTGGCCAGGCGGCCGCCGCGCGGCGAGAGGCTGCGCAGCGCCTGGCTGTGCGGGTGGGCGCAGATGGCCTCCTCGGACTTTTGCCACTTGAGCTCGCCCGACGCCGTGGCAGGCGGGGGCGGCGGGCTGGGCGCCCGCCGCTGCGGCTGCGGCGACGTGGCCTGCGGCGTGGGGCTGACTTGCTCAGCCACCGTGGGCTGGGGCTGCAGCGGCGCCGGCAGCGACGCCTTGGATTCCAGCAAGGTGGGCGCAGGCGCGTGCGCGGCCGGAGCGGCTTGCTGGTGCTGCTGCCGGGCGGCGGCCAGCGCGTCGATGGCCATGTGCAGCGCCGCGCGCGTGCGCTCGGGGCCCATGCGTGCCAGGCGCCGCCGCAGCTCCAGGCCGCACCCCTCGGCCCGCTGCACCACCTTGGACATGTCGCGCAGCACGCCGTCCACGTACGCCACGTCGGCGCCGACGGCGTCCAACTGCTCGTCCACGTCGGCAAGCTGCTGCTGCAGCCGGCGCAGCTGCGCCGCCGCCGGCTCCTCCTCCGCGCCGCCGCCGCCGCCGCCGCCCCCGTTGCAATGCACCCTGTCGTCCTCCTCCTCGTCGTCGGCGGCGCTTGCGTACCGGCTGTTGTGCGGCCGCGCGCCACGCGCCCCCGTCGGCGTGCCGTCCCCTGGCGCCTGGCTTGCTGCGGGGCCAGCGGCGGCCGCGGCCGTGCCTCGGCCCTGCGGCAGGGTGCGCGCGGCGGCGAGGGCGCCCAGCAGCTGCGCCCTCACGCCCTCCAGGTCGTTGCGCGCCCGCTCCAGCTGCCCCTGCCGCTGCGTCAACCGCTGGATGCGCTGCTCCGCAGCCGACTTGGCCGACAGCGCACGCATGTGGTGGTCGATCAGCTGCCGCACCGCCTCCGTGTCCAGCGCCAAGTCCTCTGGGTCCACCGCGTCGTCCTGCCTCTCAGCGCCGCGGGGCCACGCAGCGGCGTGGCGCTCGTCGAACAGCGGGTGGCTGGCCAGGTTCCGAGCGGGGCTGGGCGCCATGAACCCTCCTTCGTCCGCCCCGACGTCGGCGTTGGCGTGCTGGGCGCTGCCGGTGCGGGCTGGCCTGGACGGGCTGGATGGTGCGCCGCGGCGGGCAGGGGAGGCGAGGGAGGCCGCCACGGCGGCGGCCAAGGTCTGTGGCGAGGCCATGTGGCCGCTGCCCATCCTCGAGGCCCGCGTGGAGTACTGCCACGGTGGCGGCTGGTTCTGGTGTTGGTGGTGCTGCTGCTGGCTGCGCTGCGGCGTGCTGGCGGCGCGCTGCAGCTGGTGCGGGAGTGGGCCGTCGCCTGGCGGCGTCCGTGGGTGGCGGGACGGGTGGGGGAGCGGGCCTGGAGTGCCGGCTCGGGAGGAGACGTGCGAGGAGCCGAGGGACGAGGAGCGGAGGGCGTCCAGCTCCTGCTGCAGCTGGCGGACGCGCTTCTGCGCCGACACGGCCTCCTCGCCCTTTGCCTGCAAGGCGCCAGGTGCGTGCGATTGAGGAGAAGCACTTGGCAGGGTCACGGCCACTGACTGCAGGCGGCGTGAGAGGGGGATGGAGCACATTCCAGCACTCGCCTTGGCGAGGGCCTTGTGCACGCGGTTCTCCTCGACGAGCGTCAGCAGGCGCTGCTGGGCGGTGAAGGCCGCGCGCCGCAGCAGCGCCATCTCCTGGCCGTGGGCCCGGCTCTGCCGCTCGTGCGCCGTGATCCTCTCAGTCAGGCGGCGCCGAAGGCTCTCCTGCGCGCCGTGCACGGAGTGTGGCCAGGCTTGATGGCCCTGCGGATGGCCCTGCCCGCCTGGCGCGTGATATCGACGATGATGGTCTGCACGAGCTCACCTGCTCAGCGCGCAGCACTCGCAGCTCGCCCTCCAGCACGTGCACGCGCGCCGTGGAGCGCTGGGCGTCGCGGTCCGCCTTTTGCACGCGCGCGTCGTGCAGCGCCCTCCGCAGGCTCGAGATTTGCTGCTGCGCCCGGGTGATGTCCTCCTGGCAGCGCGCGCGCAGCGCCTCGCGCTCCTCCACGCTGCGCGTCGTCAGGTCGTTCTCGAGCTCGGCCATGGCCACGCGCAGTGTGCGCACCTCCTCCTCGCGCTCGGCGATCTGCTTCTCCAGCTGGCTCATGCGCTCCTGCGGCAGGAACCGGCATAGCGCGTACTCGGCTTGGGCGCATCCGGCCTGCGCGCCGCGCTGCGCGACACGACGTGCTCAGACTCACCATGCACGCGGCGTTGAGCATCCGCGCCTGCGCCTCGGCGGCCGTCAGAGCCTCGATGAGCGCCTCCTGCGCCGTGATCGACGACGAGAGCTGGCGCATCCGCCCCTCCAGCACCTCGCGCACCGTGTCGAAGTTGAGCTGCTGCTGCTGCGCCGCCTCCTCGAGCGCCGCGCGCTCCTGCTCGAGCGCGTCGCGCTGCGCCGCCACCATGGCCAGCTCCGCCGCGAGGCCGTGGTGCTCCGCGTCCATCAGCAGCGCGGGGCTCCGCGGCACTTTGCGGCGACCGCGCTGGCTCCGCTTGCGCCCACCCGCATCCCCACCCAACGGCTGGCAGCCGTCCTCCTCGTCACTGCCCGCCGCACCGTCCTCCGCTCCCTCCTCTTCGCCGCCAGAGCTGCTGCCGGACAGCCCGCCCAGCAGCACGTCCTCCTCCTCTTCCTCCCCCAAGCCCGCGAGCAGCCCCCTGATGCCCTCCTCGTGCTCCCCGCTCCCGGCCGCCACATCCTCGCCATGCGCGCCGTCGCCGCCGCTGTCCTGCTCCTCTGGCGCCGCCATCATAGCCATGAGCTCAAGCTGCGCGTCGTGCATCTCCCCAGGCGGTGTGAGCGCGCCGTCCCCAGCCTCCCCGGCGCCTCCAGCGCCGCCCGCCGCCGCCACGGGCTTGCCTGCCCGCTCCAGCACCTCAGCGCCCCGCTCGGGCGCACCGAGGGCGCCGCCACCCATCCCCCCGCCCAGCCGCGCGACGCCCACGCCCGCCGCCTCCCCGCCGCCCTCCACAACCACCACCACCGCGTCGCCCTTGGTGCCGCGCCTGCCGCCGCCGCCGCCGCCGCCACCCGAGCCTGGCTGCTGCTGCTGCTGCCCTTGGGCGCGCAGCTGCTGCTGCAGCCTGGCCAGCTCCGCCTGGGCGGCCTTGAGCTCGCGCTGCTGCTCGGCAAAGATCTTTTCGTCCAACTGGAGGTCCTCGCGCGCCGCCGCCAGCTCAGCCTCCACCTGGCGCAGCTGGCTGCGCACCAGCTCCTCGTCCTCCCCGCCACCGCTGCTGGGCCCAGCCGCCGCGTCCAACACGTCGCGCGCCGGCGCGGCGTCGGCGGGGCGGGCAGGCGCCGGCAGGGAGGCGCCGGCGAGGTCGGTGGGGCCGCTGATGTCGGCCATGGAGAGGGAGATGCCGTGCGCGCTGGCCGCCGCAGCGGCCATGAGGCGCATCTGCGCAGCACCCCAGACGGCGACGCTCAGCATGGCTTCCCCCCGCACGCACACGTCCAGCCCGGCGGGTGCCTGCACCCCTCTTTCACTCCCCAGCAGCGCTCGCGTTGTCCATGCCGTGTACGCACCTGAGCGGCTGACAGCTGGTCCAGGGCCGAGGCGCAGCGCCCAGGGCTTGAGAGGTCGCCGGCGGCGCACGCCAGCACGGCGGCCATGTCCTCCGACACGGCCCGCACCGCGCCGCCGGCGTGCAGGTCCAGCGGCGCCACGCTGCCCCTGGCGCTGGAGCGCACGCCGCCGGCGGACGCGAGCTTGCCGAGCCGCTCCACCAGCCCACGTAGCAGGGACGCCTGCGTCCAGGGGTGCAGGGGGAATATGCACGCAGGTTCCCCCTCGGCTCCACACGTCTCAGGCAACTGTGCATTTCGTTGGCATGCCTTCAGGTGGCCATGCGCGCAGAAGAGATGGCGAGCGCGGCCAGGGGTCGCGCACCTGCAGGGCCAGCACGTCCCTCTGCTGGCTCACGAGCAGCAGCGACTCGCTGAGCTCCTGCCTGCTGGCCGCCTGGCTGGCCGACCAGGGCAGCGGCCGGTTGCGGATGTTGCGCGCGCGGTGCGCGTACTTGAGCGTGGACAGCGACTCCTCCAGCGAGTCGTCGGCCGGGCTCACGCACGCCAGCAGCAGCGTCCGGCTGTTGCCGCCCAGCGCGTCCTGAGCAGCAGCCAGGGCCAGAAACGCGCACCACACGCCTCTCTCCTCACCGCCCTCCACTGGCAGGTGTGCTGCCAATGCGCCCTGCTGGGCGCGCTGAGGCGCGGGGAGGGCGTGGGGGAGGGCGCACCTGAAGCAGGCGCGTGAGCTTGGAGTCGCGGTACGGCACGTGTGTGCTGGCGCCCGCCGCCCGGCGCTTGTTGTCTCCCAGCGCGCTGATCACGTTGCCCAGCGCCAGCAGCCCCTGTGCGGCACATTCACGCGCGCACGGGTAAACTGCACGCCATGCCATGATGATGAACGTGCTGCTCGCAAAGTGGTCCCTTCCGCTGTCCCCTGGAAGCCACGACGGTGCACACGAGCGGTGCGCTGCGCCCCGCGCTGGCCACCTGGTTGATGTTGACGGCCTCGCGGAAGCGCGCCGCCGCCGCGCCCGCCGCCATCCAGGGCAGGCTGGCGCTGGCCGCCTTGGCCAGGTGCGCGTGCGACATGGTGCGCTTGGTGCGCTCGCTGCCCGCCAGGTCCACCAGGTGCATCTTGGCCATCAGCGCGCCGAGCGGCTGCTCCGCGCCCGTCCACGCCATCCCCGGCGTGCCCGGCCGGGCGTCGGCGTCCGGGGCGGGCCAGGCGTCGACCCAGGGGGTGTCCGCGCCCCCGGCGCCAGCGCCGCCGCTGCTGACGGGCGCTGTGAGGGCGCCGGTCGGCGGCAGGGCCTGGCGGAGCATGACGGTGCAGATGGCGTGGGAGCGGCTGGAGGCCTCGTTCATGCTTGTGCAGCCCATGGACCTGCGCCACACCACGGGATGGAGCGTGCGCCAAGGCAGGGGAGGATGAGCCCCTGTGCGTCAGGCGGGGCCTTGGCAACTGAGGAGCCAGGGGGTGCTCACACCGCACCTGGCGGCGAGGGCGTCGCCCAGCAGGCACAGCAGGTCGGCCGCGCTGTGCACGGGCACCTCCCTGGCGCCGTGGACGCTGACGCTCCCGTCGGGCCCCTCCCGCACCGCCAGCTGCGCCTGCAGCAGGCATGTGGGAGCGGGCGCGCTCTGACAGGCCCTCACGCGCCGCCGCAGCTGGCGGGGCGCCACCCCGCCCGTGGTGTGAGCGCCTGACACGAGCGCACCTTGGTGGCAGAGCTGGGGGTGGCAGGCACACCGGCGCTGCCTGGGGGTGCCAGCAGGTCGCGCACGTCCTCGTTGTAAATCTCCAGCAGGCTCACGCTGACAGCCAGCTGCGGCGACGCGCCGCCGCTGGCCGCGGCCGCCGCCAGGGCGTTGAACACGCAGTGCACCACCCTCGGCGTCATGCCGTGCGTGCTCGAGTCCTCTGGCATGCCCGGCGCTGCGGAGAGCATGGCTGCTGGGTCCAGGCCCATCGTGTAGGTCTTCCTGCGCGCGCGGCAAGGCATCAGTGCCCCCCGGGGTTGGTCGCCCCGGTCGGCTTGGCCGCCTGCGCCTGTGTCCTTGCCAAGTGTTTTGGAGCATCGACGGCTGGTGGCATTGCAGTAGAGACCGGCTTGTGTCGAGCGCGCTTGCTTGCGCACCCGCTTCCCGTCTGGCCGTACGCCATCACCGTGGTGCTGAAGCCGGAGAGGAAGCTCTCCACGAGCGGCATGACGCACTCGTGGAAGATATCCACCTGCGTGCACGCGTGTTGGGCACGAAGAGGAGCAGGATTGGTGCGCACACACGCGGCCCACCGCTGCCGGCACTTTTTGTGCCTGCACGGACCTGCGTCGCGGCGCCGTCGAACGCGTGGTCGAAGGTGAGCCGCCTGTCGCGTCCCAGCACCACGCTCGTGTCGTTGACGGCGATGCACTGCGCGGCGCCCGTCTGCAGCTCGCGCTCGACAAGCGGGCGAACCCTGCGTGCGTGCGAGGGGGCCACAGCAACAGGGAGGTCACGGGCGCCGCGCAACGCTCAGCAAGATTGACGTGCTACGCGCGTTCCCACCGCACCTGACGGCCACGCGCACAGCCGCGCCCGCTTCCTCTTCAGCAGCCCGCGCCATAGTAGTGGGCTCGCTCGCAGCAGCACACGCGCACACGCCGACGACGCTGTGGACCGCTGAAATGCTTTCACGCCATCACCAGAAACGCCTGAGCTGCAGCCTCTGTGCGCGCGTTGGGCAAATCGCCGATCTCTCCAATCGAGGGCGCAGCCCTGGACGCCGGCAGGACGCTCCTCCTCCCCCTACGGAAATCAATTGCAGCGCCCGGTATGCACAAGCAACTGTCACAAGTGGCGTCAAGTTGCTGCCCACGCGTCGTGGCAGCGCACTCGCCTCCCGCCCGGCTGCGCTCACGGCGTGGCCGGCGGCAAGTCTGGCAGCGGCGACCCGTCGTCGTCGTCCACCACGATGGTCTCCTGCGTGGTGAGCGGCTGCTGGGGAGGCGGCGTGGCCTGCTGCTGCTGCTGCTGAGCCGGCGCCGCCGCCCCCTGCGCCTGCGCCTGCGCCGCCCCTCCCTGAGCTGCGGGCTGTATCTGCGGCTGCTGGGCAGCCACCGGCCGCGCTGCCTGACCCACGGCAGGCAGCGACGCCACCATGCCAAACGGCGTCGACCGCGCGCCGCCCCCGCCCGCAGGAGCGTGCCCGCTCCCTTGCTGCTGCTGCGGCGGCTGCTGTGGCGCCGGCGCCGCGGGCTGTCCTCCTCCTCCGCCTCCTGCTCCTCCTCCTCCTGCCGCCCCCCCTCCGCTCGCAGGCGCCCCCGCCGGCGGCAGCTGCGCGCCCTCCACCGCCAGGCAGGGCACCACCCGGTCCGCCAGCACGGCGCGCCGCAGCGCCGGGTGCCAGCCCCGCACGAACCGCGCCACGCTGCGCGTGTAGGCGTCCAGCGGCAGCCCGCTGCCGTTGAAGTTGCTGCGGTCGGGCGCACCCGCCGACCCCGGCGCCGCCGTGGGCGCCGGCACGGCGCCGGGCCACAGGCACCGCAGCGCAAACGGCCCAGAGCCAAACTCGGTGCCCTCCACGTTGGCGCCGCCCGCCAGCCCGCGCCAGTTGGCCACTGGCAGGATCTGCGAACATCCCACGCCCCACACCACCCATGGATTCATCGCAAGCTTGAGCTCGCGGCACGCGTCGCGTGCCACGCTGCCCGCCTCGCTCCCAGCAGCCGCGAAACGCTGCAGGCTGCTCTACACACACCGTGTGGTTGGCTGGGATGGTGAAGGTGTCCCTGAGGTCCTCGGCCTCGGCGCGCCGCACGTACACGGCGTTCATGCGCCGCGCGTCGGGGTCGCCGGCGCGCTGCGCCGCGCGCATGGCGGCGTGAGAGTGCGCCGAGCCGTGCGCGCCGCCGCGCCGCCCGCGCCCGCCGCGCCCGCCCTGCCGCCCGCTGGGCCGCTGCTCGTCCAGGTCCACGGCGTACGACACGTTGGCGTGCTGCCGGTGCCCCCGCCCGTACGCCTGCGCGCAACGACGCGGCAGCAACCCACGCGCACGCATCATCAGCGCAGGCCCGCCTTGCCCTGTTCCGCGCCGTCGTGCGCGGCGTGGCGCCGCAGCCGCAGGGCTCGGCACCCGTGCGAGAATGCAAGTGACTTGGCGCGTGCGCCGTGCCGCACAGGGAGCGCGCGGAATCGCACCTGGGAGCTGCCGATGACGCCGGCCGTGGCGCCGTGCCGCTCCTTGACCGCCAGCGCCGCACCCGGGCCCTTGAGCCCTGCGTCCACACCCCAACACACGCACGGCAACACCGCCCAAGGTTGCCTGCAGGGTGCTACTGCCCGCTGAGCCCCACCAGCCGTGTGCGCTGCCGCAGGCCCTGCGGGCCTCTAGGGCACACGACGCTGCGTGGTGGACGCACCGTCGGCGGTGAGGTCGATGCCGGCCGCCGCCGCCGCCTTGGCCGCCGCGTGTGAGGCGGCGGTCGGCGGGATGGTGTTGGGGTGCTCCTTGCTCCAGATGGCCATGTAGCGCCGCGTGATGCCCGCCGCCACGCCCCTGCGGCGCACGTTGCAGCACGCGTGGGCGGCACAGCACTGCACTTCACTCCGGGGCACCCACCTTGCATCCTCTCGCCTGCCGCAGGCGCAGCTCCGCCCCCTGTCCACACCCGCACACGGCCCGCGCGTGCACCGGACAGACAGCCCTCGCGGCTCCCGGCGTGAGCAGCCAGCTGGGGCGCGGGCTTGCCGGCGAGCCCGCCACCCGCACCTGAAGTTGGTGTTGCCCTTCTTGGCCTCGGCCGCGTACTTGGCCGCCACGTCCCGCAGGTACGCCGCGTGGTGGTGCACAAACGACCCTGCGCGCGCGCACCAGCACCCGGCGCGCCCCGCGCACGCACACACGTCATGAGCGGCCCGCATAGAGCGGCGACCCCGACGCGAGCCGCTGGCTCAAGCTGCAAAGAGGCGTGTGTTTGCACCGTGCGGGTTGTAGGCCTGGGCGTTGTCGAAGACGAGCGCCATGTCGTACTCGAACTGGTCCCAGTTGAGGTAGCGGCCGGCGCGCAGCTTCTCGCGCATCGTGTCAAAGCACATGGGCTCCTTGACCACCTTGCTGTACCCCGGCGCCTGCAGCAGCACACACCAACACCCAGCCAGCGCCGCTTGCTCGTGATGCAGCAGGCGCCAGCGCCCTGTGCCCACGCGAGGCGTCTCGCCCCGCCCTCGCAACGAGGGCACCGGCACAGGCGGGCGCCCCCCTGAGAGAGGAGAGCAGCCTGCGGGGGCCTCGCCCGTGTTGCGCCGTTCGCTGCCTACCGCTCTGCCTCTGCCCTAGCCCCCGTTCCTGTTCCCTTCCTGTGCCTGGTTGCGCTCGCGTCCTTGTTGGGCATGCCGTGCCGTGCAAGCCTTCCCCCCGCTCGCGTAGCAGCGCCTCACCACGTCGTCGGTGACGGGCTGCTTGAACACGTTGTTCTGCCCCTCGTCCTTTTTGGCCACGCCGTCCAGCACCTTTTCCAGCAGCGCCCACAGCCGGTCCAGCTTGGCAGAGCGCGGCGCGCCGCCGGCTGCGGCGCCGCCGGGCGGCGTGCCGGCGCCCGCCTTCTTGGCGCCCTCGCCCTGCTGCGCCAGCGCGCGCGCCGCTGCCGTGGGCGTGCCCGACCCCGAGGGCGGCCCCTCCGCCACCTGCTGCTGCTGGTGCTTGAGGCGCTTGGAGGGGGGCCCGGCGCCGGCGCTAGGCAGGGCGGCGGCGGCAGAGGACGCCTTGATCTTGGCCTTAACCTTGACGGGGCGGGTGGGCTGGCGCTGCAGGATGCCGTCGAGCGCGGCGGCGGCGGCGGCGTCCGTCTCTGGCGCGCTGGGCCCCGAGGCGCCGCGCAGGATCGAGTTGAGCGTGGCGGCGGCGTCGGCGAACTGCTGCTGCTGCTGCTGCTGCTGCTGCGCGCCCGTGTAGGGCATCATGGGCTGCATGGGGATGGTGCCGTCGGGACCCATGAGCATGCCGGGCGGCGGTGCGGCGCCGGGCGTGGGCAGCGCGCCGCTGGGCGGCCGGGCGGCGCCGCCCAGGCCGCCCACCTTGATGCGGATCGAGGTGGAGGAGCGGGGCACCGAGCCCGAGCTGGGCGTGGGCGCGAACGCGCCCCCTCCCCCCGCGCCCGCGCCGTTCTGCGCGTCGTGGTGCTGCTGGTGCTGCATGGCGCTGCTCGGCGGCTGCTGGTGCTGCTGCTGGTGCTGCTGCGCGGTCGCGAACGCGCCGGGCGTCAGCGACGGCATGCGCACGGTCGGCGGGCCCATGCTGCCGGCCGTGCTGGGCCCCGCGCCCTTGATCTTGAGCTTGACCTTTTGGCTGGCCTGCTTGTTGAGCCCCACGCCGAACGCCGCGCCCATGACTGCTGCGAGCTGGTCCTTGACGTCCAGCTGCCGCTTGCGCTCTGCCGCCTCCTCCTTCTCCCTGCGCTTCTGCTCCTCGCGCTCCACCCTCGCCTGCGCACCATCGCAGGTGGCAGCAGCGGCAGCACTCGTGCGCGCTGCTCGAGGAGGAGACACAAGCAGGTCCCCAGGTGAGGAAAAGAGCAACGCACGCGGGCCCAGCTGCCGCGCTTGCACGCATGGCTCACCTGCTCCCTTTCTCGCGCCTTTTGCTCGCGCTCAACGTCCTTCCTGCTGGGGCCTCCGAGCATCCTGCTCTCGGCCGCGAAAGGGGAGGCCCCCCACGCGCCCGGGGCAGCGCCTGGCGCCCGCTGCTGCTGCCCGTAGGGAGCATAGTGCTGCTGCACGTGCTGCTGCTGCTGTTGGTACAGGTCCGCTGGCGCTGGCGCGTAGTGCTGGGGCGCCCCGATCGCCACTTGTGCGGAGGGGAAGCCAGGCGGGCGTGAAGGGCCAGCAGGAGGCCGCCCGTAGAGCGACGAGCCCCCGGGGTCCAGCGATGGCGTGCTGCCGAGCGCGCTGGACGCGGTCCTGAGCTTCACCTTGACGGTGGGTCGGGCCAAGCCAGCCGCGCTCGGCGAAGGCAAGGGCACGCCTCCTCCGTGCGAGGCGAAGGCAGGCAGAGGCGGGGCGGCGGGGCCGCCGTATGCCCCGTCGCCCGTGTGGGGCCGCTTCGGCTGCTGCTGCAAGGCGCCGGTGATGGCGGGCGAGAAGTCCTGCTCGCGCGGGCGCTTGAGCCCCACGTCCGGCGCGCCGTAGCCCTGAGGCGCCGCGCCGTATCCGAGCTGCTGCGGCGCCTGCAGCTGCTGCGCGTACGCCTGCTGCTGGGGATAGGCGCCCGGGAGCGCACCAGGCGCGGGTCCCGGCGGGCCGTCGCCGCCCGCGCCCTTGACCTTGAGCTTGAACTTGAAGCCTCCGCCCGCGGGCTGCATGGCGATGGCTCGCGCGGGGCGTCTGGGGAGGCGCAAGCGGCGCGCGGGGCTGGGGAGGCCGCTCACGAAAGCTGCTGCGATGCGGCGGGGGGAAGGAAGCGAGAAGAGCCTCCGCGCTCCTCCCCCCGATGCCGCGCAGCCAGCCGGCGACGCGGCAATGCTCC